>Ga0209023_10000380_pt1 | contig 69850 bp, 69 predicted proteins | sample LakOneMetagenome_FD_187468 | JGI IMG/M metagenome (GOLD analysis project Ga0209023, IMG submission 187468) | Freshwater and sediment microbial communities from Lake Erie, Canada (SPAdes) (version 2) | ecosystem: Environmental > Aquatic > Freshwater > Lentic | place: Lake Erie, Canada...
GCACCAGACGCACCCGCCACTACGACGACTTCTTCTTCGAGGACTTCTTCGACTTCGGCAGCGTCAGGGCGCGCTGGACCTTGGCGACATTGCCGGCCTTGTCCGTCACGGTGGCCGTGATCGTGAATGCGCGACGCGTACCGGCATAGGTGGTGGTCGCCCGCGGGCCGGGAACCGGCGGCCGCCCATCGCCGAAGCTGATCAGCGTCGTCGCGATGCCGGAGGCGCGTCCCGACGCCGGCAGCACGTCGGCGGCCGTCAGCGTGACCGTGACGCTGCGCTTCGTGCGTCCGAGCGTGATCAGCGCGGTTGGCGCGACCGAGTCAAGTTGCAGGGGCCGAGCGTCGGTTGCTGTTGCCTGTCCGCGAATGTCGGCGGTCGTCACCTTCCAGGTGTGCACGCCATCGGCGACCAGGGCAGCGGGCGGAATCGTGAACTGCGTATCCGTCGTGCGCCCGATCTCGCGCCCGTCGACGCTGACGATGTAGGTCGGGCCGCCCCAGAGGTCCACCGCGGCTGACCAGGTCAGCGGCGAGGTGACCGGATTGCGCCACGCGGCCCGTGTGTACAACGTGACCGCTGCGGGGGCGCGATCGAAGGTCGCTGCGACCAGCCGCCGCTCCGCACCCGACCCCTGGATGAAGACCGTGGCGAAATCGCCGACGCGATCACTCGCCGTCTCGAGCCCGCCGTCAATATCGACCGGCCCCAACGCAGGGACACTCGCCAGTGTCTCCGGGCCAGGCGTCGGCAATGTGCGGACCGAGGCCTTGTCCTCGTAGAAGCGGCTGCGCACCGAGCCGTCGGAGGGCTGCAGCCAGCTGATGACCCGCTGGGTGGTCTCCGCGGTTGCGATCCGCGGCGACGCGATGCCGCCGGCAGCGCCGACCACCGCACCGGGCACGAAGCGATTGTCCTTCAGAATTGCCGAGACCACGGTGCCGTCCGCCAGCCCGGTCGCCGCAGCGCCTTCACCGCGGCCGTTCATGTCGATGTCGACACGGTCCACCTGCGCGCCGCCCCACGCCGCACCGTCAACGGCGAGCGGCGCCTCGACGGCGGAGCCGCGCAGACGGCGGACGATCGCGCGGGTTTGCACACCGGCCGCGTCCGTGAAGGCCTGTCGGAACGCGACGTGCGCGAAGCTCGAATCGTCCTCGATCGCGACCTCGGGAAGGTCCGCGGCCCCGCCGGGCCGCCCCTCCAGGTCTCCGAGAGTCAGATCGACCGGAGCGGTCGAGATGCTGGTCCGATACAGCCGCCGCCCGATCACGCGGCCGTTCTCGCCCCAGACCGCCACGGCCGTGCCATCGGCGCCGATCGCGACCCGCGGCCGGCCGGTACCGGCGCCGGCCACCTGCGCCGGATCAAGATCGAGCGGCGCGTCGATCGACGCGAACTGCTGCGTCGTGCGTTCCAGCCGCGCCGCGCGGACGTCGCCGTTCGCGCTGTACGTCAGGAAGCCGGCACCGTGGATCGAAAGGTCCAGCGACGGATCGGCGGCACCGGCGCTGATTGCCTGCAGCGGCGACCAGACGCGCGACTTCGGGTCGAAGACGGTGGCGAGCAACGTGCCGTCGCTGACGAACGCAGCTGCGACCCTGCCGCCGTCGCCCACACCGACGACCGGTTGCGACGCCGCTCCGACAAGCCCCGCGTCGAGTCGCTGCGGCGCGCCAAACGCCCCTGCCGTGAAGCGGGAGATGTAGGCGTGAGCGACGCCATCGTCGCGCCGCAGGTACACCACAGCACCCTGACCATCCCGGGCCAGGTCGAGGTCACCGATCGAGACGAGGTCGGCACTGGGACCGTCGATCGGTGTCGCCGGAAAGAACACGGCTGACGACGAGGTCGGTGTCAACAGGCAGAGCGCCGCGGCAGCGGCGACGAGAATCGAGGACCGGCGCATGAAGCCGGACACGGTACGGGCCCGAGCCGACGGGCGTCGCACTTCAGCGTGCGAGGTGTCGTGTGCGCACGCGCACGACACCCTGTCAAACCGGCCGGTACGGTTGCCGGCTATGGCCGCCGACACGATCTTGATCACCGGGTTCCCGGGCTTTCTCGCGGGACGCCTCCTGCCGCTGATCCGCGCTCAGGAGCCAGACGCCCGGCTCGTGGCGCTGACCGAACCGCGCATGCTGGCCCGCGCCCGCGAGCTCGCCCCGGTCGGTGTCGAGCTGCTGGCCGGCGACATCACCGAGCCGAAGCTGGGATTGGACGCGCAGACCTACGACGAGCTCGCCGGCCGCCTGCGCACCGTGGTGCACCTCGCCGCGGTCTACGACCTGGCGGTCGGGGCGGAGCTGGCAGAGCGCGTGAACGTGGACGGCACGGCCAACGTCCTGGCGCTCTGCGCTGCGGCACCCGGCCTCGAGCGCCACCACTACATCTCGACCGCCTACGTGGCCGGTCTGCGCACGGGGCGTGTGCTCGAGAGCGAGCTCGCCGAAGGACAGCAGTTCAAGAACTTCTACGAGTCGACGAAGTTCGCCGCCGAGGTGCTGGTACGGGCGACGATGGACGAGATCCCGACCACGATCTACCGTCCGGCGATCGTCGTCGGCGACTCGCGGACCGGCGAGACCCAGAAGTTCGACGGCCCCTATTACGTGCTGCGCGCGATGGCCACCAGGAGCGGGCCGCTGCGGGCCCAGTGGGGCCAGGGCAAGGTGTCGATGAACGTCGTGCCGGTCGACTTCGTCGTCCAAGCGATCCTGGCGGGTATGCGTGAGCCCTCAGCCCTTGGCAAGACGCTGCATCTCGTGGATCCGGACCCGACCCAGGCCGCTGACGTGCAAGGGATCCTGATGCGGGAGTACAACGGAAAGACGCCGAACGTCACGATCTCCGCGAACATCGCCGCACGGATGTTGCGGTTCAAGCCGGTCCGCCGCTTCTACAACGGCGTCCCCGCAGAGAGCCTGCGGTATCTGAACCACCCCGTCGCGTTCGACGTCACGAACGCGACCGAGGTGCTGGGCGCTGCGGGCCTCCGCTGTCCTCGTTTCCCGGAGTACGCACCGGCGATGGTGCGCTTCTACCGCGAACACGAGCACGACGACGCGTTCCGCCCCGCGCACGAGCGCTAGGACGGCGTAGGCCGGCTACGCGGCGCGGATCAGATTCGGCAGCACCATGCTGTCGGCGCCCGGGATGATCGAAGCCGGGTCAGCACCGAGCCACTGATCGAGAATCGCGGCGTACATCACGCGGAAGTCGCTGGTGTGCAGCATGTTGCCCTGCGGGTCCAGGCTGTTGATGCCGGACCATTCGCCCACGACCTGCCGCTGCACCTGCGTGCCAATCAGCAGCGCCACGCCGGCAGCCCCGTGGTCGGTGCCGCTGTCGGCGCCGTTGCCGTTCTGGGACACACGCCGGCCGAACTCGGACCAGACCTGGATCAGCACGCGATCTGCGACGCCGCGGGCTTCGAGATCGGCCTGGAAGGCGACGAGGCTGTCGATCGTCATCTGCAGGTTGCTGGCCAGGGCAGTCATCTGGTCGGAGTGGGTGTCGTAGCCGCCGACGCCTTCGATCGAGACGCAGGTGATCGGCAGTCCGCGGTCCAGCATCTCCGCGAGAGCCGCGAGCCGGTGCGGAAAGTCATTGGTGTCGGTGGTCGTCGGATACGTCGCCTGGCTGACGATCGTCTGGTTGGCGAGCGGGGCGATCGACTGCCGGACACTCTCGGTGTGACGCGCAACGCGCCGTGCCTGGGCCAGCGCGGGGTCCGTCGTCGCCGGCTGGCCGAGCGCGCCGAAGGTGTCGAACATCCGGTCACTGACCGGATCACCGATGCCGTTGGCCCAGAACTCGTACTGCGTCGGATTGTCCATCGAGGCGACCGGCACCGTCGCCGTCGCCAGGGCCGGCGCGAGGTAGCCGTCGAGCGACAGCCCTTGGAGCGGGTTCTCGAGATTGCCGACCTGGTCGAGATAGCGGCCGAGCCAACCGCTGTTGGCTGCCAGATCCAGCGATCCGGTCTCCCAGTAGTGACGACTCGTGAAGTGCGACTGATCAGGGTGGCTGTAGCCGATCGACGGGAAGACCGCCACTTTGCCCGCCTCATGCAGCGTCTTCAGCCCAACGGCCGACGGATGCCACTGCAGGCGCGTGTCATCGGCAAAGGTGTGGGCGGAGTTCGGCGCGATCAGGAGGTTGGGTCGCGACGCGTGGTAGACCGCATCGTTGACGGGTGCCAGAAAAGAGAGTGCGTCGAGGCCGCCGGGCAGAAAGACGCTGACCAGGACCGGGCTCGCGGGTCCACCGGCAGCCTGCGCGACGCCCGCCTCGAAGACGCCCGGGCCGAGGCCGCTGGCGCCGTAGACCGAGAGCGCCATGCCGGCGCTGCGCAGCATGAAGCTGCGCCGGTCCATGCCGGTGCCGGCCGGATTCGGCATCCCTGGTTCGATGCTCGGCAGACCGTTGCCGGCGTAGGCGGCGCGCGTGCGCGAGAAGTCCTTGCAGTTACAGGCGTCCATGGTGGTCGTCTCTCAGCAGACGTTGCGGTCGGGTGATGTGAGGATCAGCATGCGGAGTGCGTTCTGGCGCATCGCCTTGTACGGCGACTTCTGCCAACTGTTGACGGCCAGCGCCTCGATGCCATTGGAGAAGGCCAGCAGCGCCGCCCGTGCCTCCTCTGTGATCGTCGGATTGCCGACGAACTCCAGCGCGCTTGTCAGCGCCGCCTGCGCGGTCTCATTCGGGTCGTAGCTCGGTCCGCTCCACGGGTCGAGGTAGTTGTGATCGAGGGCGTACACCGCCTGATACCAGCGGCCCCGCAGCTTGGAGGTGTCGAGCCAGCGCTGGTCATCCCAGCCCGAGACGTTCGGCGGCCAGAACAGGCGTTGTCCGGCCATGTCGCCGACCCACGCCCAGTTGTCGGTCCGCAGCCGGCCGCCCGTGGCACGCAGGATCCCTGCGGCCTGCACCACCGGCGGGATCACCATCTTGGGCCCGTTCAGACACTGCGGATGCTGCAGGATCGCCTCGATCACGGGGCGGATCTCACGGTTGTGCGCGAGGTAGATGCCGGTGAGGTTGGCCAGCGTCGCCGAGTCCGGCGGCACGGGCACGAAGTACGACCACATCTTGGTACAGAAGAAGCTGGCGTGAAGCGGGTGGTTCAGCAGCAGCGGGAACACGTCCTTGACGCCGACGCCGTCGTCCCAGCTGAAGTTGTCGGTCTGCCCGAAGATCGTCTTGTTGCCGTTCACATGCCGAGTGGGGTCGAAGCGGAAGTTGCGCCAGTCGCCGGCGTTTGTGTCCCACGTGGCGCGCCAACCGGTCAGTGCCTTGGCCAGCTCGCGGATGTCGGTCTCGGTGTAGGCGTTCCGCTCGGCACCGAGCGTGAAGAGCTCCATCACCTCACGAGCGAAATTCTCATTCGGATTGTTCTTCGTGTTCTCGATGCCGTTGAGGAACAGCAGCATCGCCGGGTCCTTCGCCACGTTCTTCAGCAGCTGGTCGAACGAGCCGAACCCCTGATCGCGGTACATCTGGATGTGCGGCAGGATCCAATAGGGCTCGACTTCGCCGCGTGAGACACCGAACCAGTCGTGGAAGATCAGCGCGATCCGCTCGATCATCGGCTGGTCGCAGCGGACCATCCGATCGAGCCACGCGCAGTGGTCATGACCCCAGTTGATCGTCGGCTGAAACGCGAAACCGTTGTCGTCGGTACCCGCGGCACCACTGAACGACACCGAGCCGGGCCGCGTCAATGCCTGGATCGCCTCGGCCGGGTCGCGGCCGGTGAACGCCGCCACCTGACCGGGCCGTGGCCCGAAGCCCGCCCGCCACAGCAGACGCTCAGCCTGTGCGGCGGTCAGCGGGCTGGTGACGAGCTGGGGCGTGTCCGGGCCGGGGTCGGGCGGCGTCGGGTCGGGCGGCGTCGGATCCGGCGGCGTCGGATCGACCGGCGTCACCGACGACGGCGGCAGCTGCGGGGCCGGCGGAACCTTGGCCGGAACCTCAGGCGCGAGCACGAAGGTCGGCGCCGGCTTGACGGTTGTCAGCGGCTTCTTCTTGACCGGAGCCTTGGTGGTGCAGACCCGCACGCGCTTCTTCTTGCCCTTGACCGTCTTCGTGACGGTGCGGCAATGCTTCTTCGGCGCGGGTGCAGGCTTCTTGGTGACGGCCATTCACCAACGCCATCGACCTGGACACCATTCCCCCGACTTCTCGTGCGTCCAGCTGGACGTTCGACCTAGCCAGCTACAGCAGGAATCCGGACGCCTGTTCGACCGTGCCCCGGGCTCGCCGACCGAGCGGGTGTCGGGCGCGGTCCGCGAACGGTTCTGCCGGGCAGCGGCGCTTAGTGAGCGGGCCGCGACCCGACTCCCGCCGACCTACAGCGCTTTGAGCTCCTCAGTGATCGACGCGACCGAGCTCTTGGCATCCCCGAACAGCATGCTCGTCTTCGGATCCACGAACAGCGGGTTGTCGATACCGGCGTAGCCGGCGTTCATCGACCGCTTGAGGATGATGATCGAGCCGGACTCGTCCACGTTCAGGATCGGCATGCCGTAGATCGGCGAGTCGGTCTTATTGCGGGCGTCCGGGTTCGTGACGTCGTTGGCGCCGATCACGATCGAGACATCGGTGCGACTGAACTCACCGTTGATGTCGTCCATCTCCTTGAGCTGGTCGTACGGCACATCGGCCTCGGCCAAGAGCACGTTCATATGGCCCGGCATACGGCCGGCAACCGGGTGGATGGCGTACTTCACCTCGACGCCCTTCTCCTCGAGCAGCTTTGCCATCTCGCGCACCGCGTGCTGGGCCTGCGAGACGGCCATGCCGTAGCCCGGGACGACGACGACCTGGTTGGCGTAGGCCATCTGAATCGCGACGTCCGCCGCCGAGGTGGCGCGAACAGTGCCGCCACTGGCAGACGCGACACCGGCCGCCTGCTCGCCCTGGCCGCCGCCGAAGCCGCCGGCGATCACGGATGGGATCGAGCGGTTCATTGCGACGGCCATCTGCTGCGTCAGCAGTGTGCCGGACGCGCCGACGATCATGCCGGCGACGATCAGTGCGGTGTTGTCGAGCGCCATACCGGCGGCCGCCGCCGCGAGGCCGGTGAAGGCGTTCAGCAAGGAGATCACGACCGGCATGTCCGCGCCGCCGATCGGGAAGACGAGCAGTAGGCCGAAGATCGCAGCCGAGACGAGCAGCGCGACCATCAGCAGTTGGGCGTCCTGACCGGCAACGATCGCGACGCCGGAACCCACGGCGATGGCGAGGATCAGCGCGCTGACCGGCAGCTGCAGGGCACCGAGCGTGCGCGGCCTGCCGTCAACGAGCTCCTGGAGCTTGGCGAACGCGACGTTGGAGCCCCAGAAGGAGACCGAGCCGACGATCGCGGAGAACACCGAGAAGATCGCGATGTAGGTCGGCACACCGTCGAAGCCTGAGGTCTCGCGGAACTCGACCCACGAGATCAAAGCGACCGCGCCACCGCCGACGCCGTTGAACAGCGCCACCATCTGCGGCATCGCCGTCATCTTCACGTTGAGGGCTGAAGGAATGCCGATCGCGGTGCCGATCAGAACGCCGAGGATGATGATCCAGACGTTCGAGATGTCCGGCACGAGCAGCGTCGCGACGACCGCGATCGCCATGCCGACCGCCGCGATGCGGTTGCCCTGCACCGCGGTCTTCGGCCCGGTCAGGCCCGACAGCCCGTAGATGAACAGCGAGAAGGCGATGATGTAGAGGACCGATTTGAAGTCCTCGTTGGTGAGGATGCTGGCGGTGGTCATGCCGCGTCCTCCTCTGTCTTCTTGGCGGCGGGCTTCTGCTTGAACATGCCGAGCATGCGGTCGGTCACGAAGAAGCCGCCGATCACGTTGATCGTGCCGAAGATCACCGCGATCAGCAGCAGAAACTTGTTGAGGGCGCCGTCAGCCTCGCCCTGTGCCAGCAGCAGGATGCCGCCGAGCACGACGATGCCGTGAATCGCGTTGGTGCCCGACATCAGCGGTGTGTGCAGCGTGTTGGGAACCTTCGAGATGACGGCGTAGCCGACGAACCCGGCCAACACGAGGATTGCGAGATTGGTGACGAGCATCAGCGCACAGCCCCTTCCTTGACGACACAGGCGCCGGCGACAATCTCATCCTCGAAGTCCGGCGCCAGCGCGGCGGTCTCGTCATCGGCCAGCAGTTCGATCAGCGACAGCAGGTTGCGGGAGTACAGCGATGACGCGTGCTCCGGCATCGTCGCGGGCAGGTTCAGCGGCGAGGCGATCGTCACGTTGTGCTTGACGACGACCTCCCCCGGCTCGGTCAGCTCACAGTTGCCGCCGGTCTCGCCCGCAAGGTCGATGATCACCGAGCCCGGCTTCATCCCCTCGACCGCTTCGGCGGTGACGAGTCGCGGCGCCGGACGTCCGGGGACCAGCGCGGTCGTGATCACCACGTCGAAGCCCTTGGTCGCATCGGTCAGCTGCTGCTGCTGCTCGGCGCGTTCCTCATCGGTCAGCTCGCGGGCGTAGCCGCCCTCACCGGCGGCGTCGATGCCGAGGTCGAGCCAGGTCGCGCCGAGCGACTCGACCTGCTCAGCCGTCTCGGGTCGCACGTCGTAGCCGGTGGTGCGCGCACCGAGGCGCTTGGCGGTCGCGAGCGCCTGCAGGCCGGCGACGCCGATGCCGAGCACCAGCACCTTGGCCGGCGGGATCGTGCCGGCCGCGGTCGTCAGCATCGGGAAGAAGCGGGTGGAGTGCTCGGCGGCCAGGAGCACCGACTTGTAGCCCGAGACGTTGGACTGCGAGGAGAGCGCGTCCATCGCCTGGGCGCGGGAGATCCGCGGCACGGCCTCGACCGCGAACGCGGTGGCGCCGGTCTTGGCGATCGCCTCGAGTCCGTCCGGGTTGCCGCGCGGGTTGAGGAAACCGATCAGCGTCTTTGATGCCGACAGGTGCGCAAGCTCCTCGGCAGTCGGCGGCGCGACCTTGACGATCACCTCCGCAGACCACGGATCACCGATGCTGGCGCCGGCGTCGGTGAAGAGCTGATCCGGCACGAGGGCCGCAGCTCCAGCACCGGATTCCACGATCACCTCGTGGTTCTTGCCGGTCAGGCGTTTGACCGTCTCAGGGACCAGCGCCACGCGGCGCTCGTCCTGGACGACTTCCTTCGGGACACCGATCTTCATGCGGCGGCGGACGTTATCGGAGCGTGCGGGTGCGCGCCCTTACCGATTGCTTGCGCTGTGCTCAACCGCACGCTCCCGGCGTCCGGTGAAGTCCGCCGACCGGCTGCGTGCGGCCGGAAAGGGCAAGCACGGCGTCGTTCGTCGCAAGCAGCCGGCTGCCCCCGTCGGTGCGTGTGAAGAGGAAGGAACCATCGCCGGTACGCAGCGAGCGCAACGCGCGTTCTGCCTTGCGGTCAGGGGAACCCATCGCCCGGGCGGCACGCACCGCGAGCGCCGTCGGGTTGGCCTGCGAGCGGCTGCCGCCGTCCTCGCTGTACCCGCCGGACGAGCGGCGCTGACCGGTCATCCACTTCAGCGCAGCACGCAGCGAAGCGTTGCTGCTCGAGCTGCCGGCGCCGCGCAGCGCGAGGATCGCCAGCGCCGTGCTGGAGACGCTGTCGCCGCCACCCCGCGTCATCCGGAAGTTCCAGCCGCCGCTCCCCCGTGCGCGCAGCAGGACGGTCGAGGAGGACGTCTTCGGCCCCGCCGCCAGTGCCCGCGCCGCCATCATCGCGAGCGTCTGGTCGAACACGGTGCTCCCGTAGCGACCGTTCCTGCGGAAGCCGTTCATCTGCTTGAGCAGATCGCGCCGACCGGCGCAGCGGGGGCTGCCAACGCGCGCGGCGACAAGGCCGAGAATCAGCTTGGCGTTGGCACCCGCCGTCCGCGCGTAGCTCGCGGCGCCGCTGCGCAGCGCCGCGGCACGCGCCTTCGCGTCAGCGCGCGTCAGGCGCCCACCCGCCTTGAGCGCGATCAGCGCGTCAGCACCGGACCCATCGCCGCTCCGCGGCGCGTGCGTGGAGAGCCAGGCTGCGCCGCGGCGGGCGTCGGCGTCAATCGCGCTGGCCGGCGCGACTGCGACGAGCGCGAGACAGAACACGCACAGAACGAGCACCACACGGGTCATGGGCTTGGAGCCTCCATCGTCGCGGCAGTTCCCGGAAGGGGCTGCCAGGTCACAGTCAGTCGCTGGCGATAGCGCTCGAGCATCCGTGCGAGGGCCGGCCCGAACGCGAGGAAGAAGACGACGTTGCCGATCGCATGCGCCAGATCGAACGGCAGCGCCTGGAGCTGCACGGCGAGCAGTTGCCCGAGCGTCGGCGGCGTGTCGCTGGCGATCAGGTGCGACACGTTCATGATCACGCCGAACAGCAGGCCGCAGACCGCGAGCACGACGGCGGTCGCGAGCCGGGGCATGCGGTTGCCGGTGGCACGTGCCCACACGGCACCGAGCACCCCGACGAGCCCCCACGCGACCATCTGCCACGGCGTCCACGGCCCCTGACCGAAGACCAGGTTTGAGGAGAGCGCCGCTGTCGCGCCGACCGCAAACCCGGGTGCGCCGCCGAGCACGAAGCCGGCGATGAAGATGATGTCGGTGGTCGGCTTGACGCTCGGCAGCGGCGCGAACGCGATGCGCCCGAGCGCCGCCAGTGCGGCGAGCGTCGCGACCAGCGCGAGCAGCCGCGGCGAGGGCCGCGTCCGCTCGTACCAGCCGAACCCCGCGGTCAGCACCAGACCGAGGACGGTCAGGGCACCCAGCTGCCAGGTCACGCGGAAGCGGCTCCGCCGCTTACCGTCGGAAGTTCGCTGCGCGAACTTCCAGGCGGTGCGGGTTCGAGCAGTGCCGCGCCGTCTGCCGGCAGCAGCGCCGCCCCCTGCGTGACGCGGGCAACTTCGGTCGCGAAGTACCAGCCGCCGCTCAGGAGGCTGGCGGCCGAGCCGTCGGCGATCACGCGGCCGTCGGCCAGCAGCACCACGCGATCGGCGACGCGGGCGGCGAACTCCGGGTCATGCGTTGCGACGAGGATCGAGGCACCATCGGCCGCGAGCAGTTGCAACCGGTCGGCGAGCGCGGCCTTGTCGGCACGATCCATGCCGCGCGTCGGCTCGTCCAGCGCGATGACCGCCGGTGCTTCGTCGCCGTCCAGCACCACGGCGAGTGCGAGCCGCTGGCGCTGGCCACCGGAGAGCGTCGCGGGGTGCCGGTCAGCCTGCTCAGCCAGACCTACCGCCTCCAGCGCCGCGAGCGACGCCTCGTCGCCGACCCGCTCATGCAGAACGTAGGCGCCGGGGTCCTGCAGCAACAGTGCGGTACGGCCGGCGCGCGTGACCGTTCCGCGCGTCGGCTGCAGCACGCCCGCCGCGTGACGCAGGAGAGTCGACTTGCCTGCGCCGTTGCGGCCCATGATCGCGACCCGCTCACCGGGTGTGATGCTGAGGTCCACCCCGCGCAGCGTCGCTGGACCGTCGCGAAGCTCGTGCCAGACGCCACGGAACGCGAGACCGGCCTGCGCGGCGCGTGAACGGCGCCGGAACCGCGGTCGCTGGGGCTCCACCGGCTCGGCCGGGCGCGGCCCGACCGTCAGACCGCGCTGCGTCAGCGCGAGGCGACCGGTCTTGACGCCGGTCGGCGGCGGCGACCAGCCGGCGGCGCGCCACATCGCGGCGATCGGTGTCTGCAGCGGCGGCGCATGATCGCCGGCCCACTCGAGGAACTGCTGGGGCGCCGCATCGCACACCACTGCCCCCGCTTCCATCGCCACGACACGGTCGGCCGCCGCGAGGCACCGCTCGAGGCGATGCTCGGCCAACAGCACGGTGGTGCCCCACTCCTCGTTCAGGCGTCGCAGCAGCCAGATCAGCTCGTCACCCGCGACAGGATCGAGCTGGGAGGTCGGCTCATCCAGCAGCAGGACGGAGGGCCGGCGCACGAGTGCCGCACCGAGGGCGACCCGCTGCAGCTCGCCGCCGGACAGCTCGGCGGTGCCGCGGTCCAGCAGCGCGGCGATGCCGAGCGCCAGTGCCACCTCCTCCACCCCCCGGGCAACCTCACTCGCGCGCTGTCCCGCGTTCTCGAGCGGGAAGGCCAGCTCGCCGCGCACGGTGGTGAGGATCACCTGCGTCTCGGGGTCCTGCGTCAGGGTGCCGGCATGGGCCGACAGCTCGGCCGGCCCGGCGTCGCGCGTGTCGGTGCCGCAGAGCAGCACCCGCCCCGCCAGCGTGCCGCCGTAGTAGTGCGGCACGAGACCTGAGGCAGCACGGAGCAGGGTCGACTTGCCGGAGGCCGAGCCGCCCGCAAGCACGACGAACGCGCCGGCCGGGATCTCCAACCGCACGTCGTCGAGCGCAGGCCGCGCGGCGCCTGGATAGGTGTAGGTGACGCCGTCGAAGCGCAGCGCCGTCACCGGCTCACTCCTCGTCGCGCCAGGAAGGGCAGCAGCGCGGCGACCATCAACGCCAAGCCGGGCACCAGCCCGGCTGCAAGCGAGCCCGTGATCTGCGGATAGGCGCTGAACGGCGCGGCGTCCACAACGCGCGTCGTGACCGTCACCGCGACGATCGCGACCGCCGACGCGGCGAAGGCCCAGTCCTGCCGTGACCAAGGCCGGTGATCACCGGCGCGGCGAACCGCCGTCTCGGACGAGAAGCCACGCAACTCCAGTGTGGCCGCCACGTCCAAGGCGCGGTCGAGCGCACCGGCCGTCACCGCCCGGAGCACCGCGACGCGCCCGCCGCGTGGGGCGACGGGCCGCAGGCGACGCGCCTCGTCCAAGCGCTTGGCATCCGCGGCCAGCGTCGGCACCAGCCGCGTCGCCATCGTGGCGCCGAGGGCGCTGCGCAGCGAGAACCGGCCGGCGACCCGCAGCAGTTGGTCGGGATCCACCGCCAGCGCGAAGAGCGCCGACGGAATCACGAGTGCGACGAGACGCAGGCCGAAGAGCAGTCCGTAGATCAGGGCCTCGAGCGTCACGTCCCCCTGCCCGAACGGCCCGAGGTCGCCGAGCCGGACAACGACCGTCAGCCCCTGACGGGCGACGATCCCGTTGATCAGGGCGAACGCGATCGCCCACGGCAGCATGAACAGCGCCGCCCGCAGCACCGGCCGGCCGATCCCGGCAAGCTGGGCGGCCAGAAGCCCGGTCAGGCCGCCGAGAACGAGCGTGGCCGGGTTCGCGGCCAGCAGGATCGCGAGCATCAGCGCCGCGCACCAGGCCAGCCCGACGGTCGCCCGGGCGGCGTGGAGCGGCGTTGGGCGATACCGGTAGATCATGGCTCAGCGAGCGGGCTCCGGCAGCCGTACCGGGCGCCCGCCGACCACGGCGACGGCAAACGCGCCGGCGAGGGCCCCCTCGTCCAGGGCGTCGACGGCCGCCTGCACGCCGCGATCGTCGGTTCCGGTGACAACCCAGATCGGATCCTTGCGGACGGTCCCCGACTGCACCTCCTCAACGCCCTCGGGTGCGGTGGCGGCGATCAGCCCGGTACCGGCGCCGAGCGTCCGCACGTCGCGGCCTTGTGCGTCGACCGTGGTGATCGTCTTGCCGTCGTCGGCGAACCGCGCGAACACGCCGCTCGCCTTCGGTCCTTCGCCGATCGTACGGGCGAACGGATCCTCGCCGACCGCCGACCACGGCCCGACGAGGATCCGCAGGGTCTGTTTCGTGAAGCTGCGGCTGACGGAGCCGATCGCCGCGACGAGTCCGAGGTCGGTGAAGCGGGACTGCACCTCCTTGCACACGTCCTCCGTCGTGCCGCATTCGATCCGGATCGGGTGACGATTGCCGTCGAAGCCGTGCACGAACGGCTCGGGGAAGCTGCCGACGACGGCGGGGACGCGATCGGTCAGCGTCCAGTCGTGCTGGTCCCACCACACGCGGTCGCCATTGCGCACCTTGATCGAGGCCGCCCCCTTGTCGGCGATGTAGCCGTTGACGTAGAAGAACCAGTCGAACTGGCGCCCCGCTCGCGTGTCGCCGGCGACGTCGTCGATCGATTGAACGAAGCCGCCACCGAAGCGCGTCGTGACGGCCTTGGCGTTGCGCTGCAGGAGCCGCAGGATCGTGTCCTGGCCGCTCGTCTTCGGTGTGTCGGTGTTGACCAGCGTCGCGGCACCGAAGTCCCGCGTCACACGGAGCTCGGTCTCGCCCACCGGTGAGCCAGCACCAAGACCGCAGCCCGCCGCGCCCAGCGCGGCGAGGGTCACGACGACGGCGAGCGAGGCCGATCTAGGCAACGACGAACACGCTCCTCGTGTACGAGCGCGCCAGTTTCGTGGTGTTTCCGGCTTTGTCGGTGACACGAACGTCGAGCACGTACCTGCCGGCGGCGAGCGCTGATGGCAGCAGGTAGCTCCAGTCCTGACCGTTGCCGATCCTGAACCACACGCCAGACTCGGCACCGCACTTGCTGACGCGCACGAACCGCTCGGCGCTGCCGGAGTAGCTCTGGCAGGTCTTACCGCTGCGCCGGGTGAGGCGCAGTTCCACCTTGGCGATGCCGGAGCCGTCCGCTTCGATCGTGCCGCTCAGCGTGCGCGGCGCGCTGGCGCGCCGATAGCGGGCGCCGTGTTTGGGCGTGCTGAGATGCGACCAGGGCTGTGTGGTGTCGGCGGTGCCGCACCGGCCGTCGCGACCGCTGGTGCTGCACGGAACGGCTGCGGCATCTACGCCGGCCTCGGACGCCGGTGGCGGCGTGACGCCCGGCGCCGCGGTGGTGCCGCAGAAGCCGTCGGCGCCGTCGGTCACGCAGACCTGGGCGGCCGTGCGGACCGTGCCCGCCTTGCTGACCGCGATCGTGGCGAGACCACGCTGCGGCAGCGCGATCAAGGCGCGGCCGAGCACGTCCGTCGTCACCGTGCCGCCCGGCGCCGCAACGGCAGCGGCCGCGGCGGGCGTGCGGGTTGCGCCATCGGCTGAGAGCTGCTCCACCTGCAGCGCGTACGGCAGCCCCAGCGTCGCGGTGGCCGGACCACTCGTCACGAGCAGCAAGCGATCACCGCCGCAACCGGCGACGTCCCAGCAGTTGGGGAACACGACCAGCTCGTCGCCCTGCGCGAGGGGCTGGTCACAGACACCGAGCTGCGCGGGCGCACCGTTGATCGTCGTATTGAGCCACCAGCCGAAGGGGGCCGTTTCGGTCTTGATGCGATCGAGGCTGTAGGCGCCGAAGCCGCTGTCGTAGCCGCCGGCCCAGTCGCCGCCGGTCGCGATCTGCAGTGCCGCGCCGATGCTGTCGGCAGCGCAATCGTGCGTGCCGTCGGGCCGGAACGCGGCTGTCGGCAGGGTCACGGTCTGGCGCGGCACGATCGTCGCGGTCGCACCCTCCACCCGGACGGTCACGGTCGTTGCGTGCGCTGCGGCTGGCGCGGCTGCTGCGATGAGGACTCCAGTCAGGAGTCCCAGAGCGTGCTTCTTCATTCCTGCCACCTCTTTCCACGAAGGCTTGGGGTTGTATGAGCCGGGCGAGGTTTCCTGACTTGCGAGCTCCGGCTCCGCGCCTTCCCGGGACTGTCCCAGTGACGTTGATGCGGACGGATGCTGCTCGCTCACAGTGGCGGGTCCGTGCCGGATTCTCACCGGACTTCCCTACGCCTGCGGCCTTTCGTATGTCCTGCGAAGGTACCGGCTCCGGCGATAGCCTGCGTTCTGCCATGGCCGTCAACCTCACCCGCATCTACACCAAGCTCGGCGACACCGGCGAGACGCACCTCGGTGACATGAGTCGGGTCCCCAAGACCCACCCGCGGATCGAGGCGTATGGCTGTGTCGACGAACTCAACGCCCAGCTCGGTGTCGCACTCGCGCTCGGTTCGCTGCCGCAGGAGATCGCGGCGGTCATCAGCCGTATCCAGAACGAGCTGTTCGATGTCGGCGCCGATCTCGCGGTCCCGCACGGTGATGACCGCAGCCGCCTACGCGTGACAGCGGAGTACGTGACGGCACTGGAACAGGACTGTGATCGCTTCAACGCCGCCCTCGCACCGCTGCACTCGTTCGTTCTGCCCGGCGGCACTCCCGCCGCCGCCCAGCTGCACGTCGCCCGGACCGTCTGCCGCCGCGCCGAACGGCGCACCCTCGATGTCACCGACGGCAACCCGGAGGTCGTGCGCTACCTGAACCGCCTCTCCGACCTGCTCTTCATCTTGAGCCGGACCGCCAACGGGCCGGACGAGCCGCTCTGGCAGCCGGGCGCGACGCACGCACCAGACGCCTGATCAACCCTCGGCCGGCAGCGCCTCTGCCGCGGGCAGTTCTGGCTCCACCTGCGGACCCGGTGTGATCACCGCACCGACAATCACGCACGCGAATCCGAGCAGGCGGAGCGAGAAGGCGATCGCGGTGTCCGGCAGCGGCTCGCCGAACACGACCGAGCCTGACGCGATCGTCAACACGTTCGCGGCCGCCGTCGTCACCGCGATCACGGCGACCGGCGGGCCGATCTGCAGCGAGCGTGCGCCGATCACGAACCCGACCAGCGACAACACCAGGATCACCAGCGCCTCGGGCGTCCACAGGACGCCGATCCCGTCGCTCTCGAGCATCGACGACGCCGCCTTGATCGTCACGTCGCTCGCCCCCCACATCAGCCCGCACGACACTCCCAGTGCGGGCCCGGCCCAGCGCGGACCGGCGTAGAGGGCAAGAGAGGCGACCAACGACAAGGCCGTGGCTGCGCCGACGTAGGTCCACAGCGTCTGGGCCGCGAAGTCGTCGTGCGCCTCCTTCGCCGTACTGCCCAGCGTCAGTGCGAGCAGCGCCAGACCGGTCGCCGTCAACCCGACGCCGAACCACTCCCGCCGGCCCGCGGGGTGACCGAAGAAGCGATCGGCGATCGGCGTCAGCAGCACCAGACCACCGGCGATCGTCGCCTGCACGAGGCTGATCGGCGCCAGCGCCAACGCGGCGACGTGGAACACCCAGGCGCCCATCGCGACGATGATCCCGAGCGTCCACCACTTGTTGCTGAAGAGCCGCACGGTCGAACGGATCGGGTGCAGCAGGGAGACGAGCTCCGCCCCCTGCGCGCCGCGCTCCTTCCAGAGGAAGCCAAGGAGCGCGACCACGGCGCAGATCAGCGCGAAGACCAGCCCGAGTGCAACCGTCGGTGACACGGCGCCCAGAGTACGAGCCGCCGCGGCACATCCCGGAGTGCAAGGATCCCGCCGTGCCCAACCACGCCGCCTACACCGCCGCCGACGTCGACGATGCCCGCCGCGGCCATCCCGAGGCGGACCTCGTAGCGTATGCCGAGGCTCGCGGGCTCGAGGCGATGCCGCAGGCCCTGATCGGCCATTTCCGCGGGTTGAACCCCACGTGGCAGGAATATGTCTTCAACCCCCTGCGCGGAGAGCTCGTTCCCGGCCGCTTCGGATCGATCCAGCATGAGCTCGACGAGGTCGACCTCGACGGCGACGGCGACCCGCGGCAGGGCGGCTCGTACTACGGCCGGCGCACCGTTGGACGGTCCGGCTTTCGCAGCCTGATCGGGCTCGAACGCAAACCGAAGAACGAGCCCTTTGCCGCTGACGCGATGTGGCTCCCGACGACAGGGTTCAAACTGCTGGTGCCGGAGCTGGCGCTGCTGCCCGCGATGATGATCCGCACGCGCGATCACATGGCGTTCAGCCACGGGGGGTTCGGCGCCTCGTTCCGGATGGCCGACAGCCGCTGGATCTCGGACGAGCTCCGCGGCGCCGTGACCGCCGCGATCAGTCCGACCCTGGAGACCATCGCGACGACGTACACCAGGCTGGAGATCGCGAACGGCGCGATCGGTCTGCGGGTTGACGGCTTCCGCAGCGACCCTGCCGACCTCGACCGGTTCGTCGCGGCGCTCGGCACGATCGCCGAACAGCTGACCGAGGTGGCACGCCCGCTCTGGGCGCCCGCACCGTTTGAGCAACCGCTCGCTGCGCCCGACTCCGACACGCACCCGGCCGGGTTCTTCGGCTTCATGAGCGACGGCGTCGCCGTGATGGAGCGAGATGCCGCCGCCTTCAACCTCGTGCATGAGGATCCGGCGGATCTGCATCGGCGGTTTCCCCGCCTCCCATTGCCCGGCACCTCACTCGGCGTGCTGGCGGGCACGCTCCCCGGCAGCGACCAGTTCGGGCGCTTGACGTGGCAGACCTTTCCCCATGCCCCGACCGGCCATATGCGGCGTGCGGCGCTGGTCGCCGTCGCAGCCGGAGCACCGACGCTGCCACCCGGTGGGGTCCTGGTCGAGAGCACGGACATGTACGTCGCAGCGGCGGACGGCGTCGCCGGCTGCTGGACGCGAACGATCAGCTACGGCAAGGTCGAAACAGCCGACCTTGCCGAGCGCGCCCTCGCGAGCTTCCGCGAGAGCGCCCAGATCTAGAACTCAGACCGGCTGGCCGGCCGAGGCGGCGGCGATCGAGCCGATCGACTCGTTCAGCGTCGCGTCGAACTCGTCGGCGCTCTGCTGCGCCGACAGGCCCTCGGTCAGGGCGCGCGAGAAGCTCGCGATCACGCCCGGGTTGCGGGCCAGGCGCGCGTTGGCGTCCTCGCGTGAGTAGCCACCCGAGAGCGCCACGACGCGGAGGATCCGGGGATCGTCGACCAAGGACTGGTAGAAGCCATCCTCCTCCGGCAGCGTCAGCTTCAGCATCACCTGCTGGCCGTCGGCCAGGCCGTCGAGCTCGGCGAGGATCGCGTCGCGCAGCAGCGCCTCGGCCTCGGCCTTCTCCGGGCTGTTGATGTCGACCTCCGGCTCGATGATCGGCATCAGTCCGGCGGCGAGGATCTGCTTGCCGATCTCGAACTGCTGGGCGACAACGGCGTGCACGCCGGTCGGGTCGGCGAGCTTGATCACCGAGCGCATCTTGGTGCCGAACATGTTCTTGTCGTTGGCGCGTTCCAGCAGCTGGGTGAGGCCGCCGATCGGCTTCATCAGTTGCGCGCCGTCGGCCTCGTCGGCCAGGCCCTTGTCGACCTTCAGGAACGGCACCACGCGCTTCTGCTGCCAGAGGTAGTCGCCGGTATCGATGCCGTCGATCTGACGATCCATCGTCTGCTCGAAGAGGATCGCGCCGAGGATCCGATCACCGTTGAACGAGGGGCTCGTGATGATCCGCGTGCGCATCTCGTGGATCAGGTCGTACATCGCGTCCTCGCCGCTGTACTCCGTCTCCTCCACGCCATAGAGCCGCAGCGCCTTCGGCGTGCTGCCACCGCTCTGGTCCAGCGCGGCGATGAAGCCGTCAGCGTTTGCGACCTTGTCCAGTTGCTCCTGATTCACGGTGTTCCGTCCTCGGGTTTCTTGAAACGTGCATCTCGTATCTTGCCGCGCCGGCGCGATCCGTGCAGTCCGGCGCGCGCCCGCCACAACCTCGCGTGTACCGTTCGGCACTCATGAGTCCGCCGAAGGCCGCCCCTGCCGGGATTGATCTGACCGGCTTCACGCCGACGCACGATGGCATTCTGATCGCACCTGGCGGGCGACCCGCGATCGCGTCGTCGTTCGGCCAGCAGGCGATGCAGTCATCACTGATCCCACGGGTCTACGAGCGATACTGGCGTCCGTTCACGTTCGGGGTGATCGCCGCAGGCAAGCTCGGCCGCATCGACCCGCGGGGGGCGGCGGCCTCGCTGGAGCTGTCCGGCGACGCCCAGGTGCTGGACGTCGCCTGCGGCCCGGGCAACACGACGCGGCCGCTGCTCAAACACCTTGGACCCAACGCGAGAGTGATCGGGCTCGACGCATCGGAGAGGATGCTGATCCAGGCCGTCGCCGAGACCGAGGATCAGCGGGTCTCGTACGTCTTGGGCGACGCAGCGGCACTGCCGTTCGCCGATGACAGCTTCGACGCGGTCAGCTGCATGGCCGCCCTGTACCTGATGGAGAAGCCCTACCACGCGATCGCCGAGCTGGTGCGGGTGCTCAAGCCCGGTGGCCGGATCGCGCTCCTCGCGAGCTGCAAGCGCGGCGCCGGGCCGGTCGCAGCCGGCCTGACCGCCGCCGTCAAGACCTCCGGCATTCGCATGTTCGACCGCGACGAATTGCGCGAGCGCCTCGTCCTGCTCGGGCTGACCGACGTGCGGCAGGAGATTCACGGCATGTTCCAGCTGGTGACCGCCCATCTCCCCCGGGAAGAGCGATGAACGACCCGACCCGGGCATTGCGCCGCACCGTCGGCGCCGCCGGCGACGCCGTTGCGCGCGCCGGTCTGAGTCGTCCCTTCGAGGCGCCGCACCGCAGCGCCCGCGCCCTGCTCGGCCTGGAGCGCGACCCGGACCTCAGCGGCAAGACCGTCGTGATCACCGGTGCCTCATCGGGCATCGGCGAGGCGACCGCCCACCGCTTCGCCGGTGCAGGCGCCGCCGTCGTCCTGATCGCCCGGCGCAGCGACGAGCTGCAACGCGTCGCGGACGCCATTGCGGCCGCCGGCGGTACCGCCACCACGCAGACGGGTGACGTCTCCGACACCGGCGCGATGACGAAGCTCGGTCAGCAGCTCGTCGCCGAGCATGGCCCGATCAGCGTGCTGATCAACAACGCGGGGCGCTCGATCCGCCGGCCGATCACCGAGTCCTATGACCGGCTCCACGACTTCGAGCGGACGATGGCCGTGAACTACTTCGGCCCGGTCGCGCTCTCGCTCGCCGTCCTGCCGTCGATGGTGGAGGCCGGCGCCGGCCGCATCGTCAACGTCTCGACCTGGGGGACGCGGGTTCCCTCACCCCTGTTCGCGGCCTACACCGCGTCCAAGGCAGCGATCGACGCGTTCGGGCGCAGCGTCAACGCTGACCTGGTGGGCAGCGGCGTGTCGATGGCCTCCGTCCATGTCCCGCTCGTTCGCACGCCGATGATCGCGCCGGTGCAGAAGGTCTACCGCGGCACGCCCTCGCTGAGCGCCGACGAGGCGGCCGGCCTGATCTTCCGCGCAGCAGCGGGGACGTCCGGTCGCGTCGAGCCGGCGTTCGTGACCGCCGTCGCGATCGCAGACACCCTTGCCGGACCGGCCTTGGAGCGCGCCATGGGCAGGCCCGGGGGCGCCTTCAGCGGCAAGGAGTGACGATGCGGATCGCTGTTCTTTCCGACATCCACGGCAATCTCCCGGCGCTCGAGGCCGTGCTCGCCGAGGTCGCGGCCGAGCAATTCGAGCTGATCGTTTCCGCCGGCGACGTGGTCTCAGGACCGATGCCCGCCGAGTCGTTGGAGCTGCTCGCCAATTGCGGCATCGACGTGCGCTGGGTGATGGGCAATGCCGATCGCGGCGCGATCGACGCCTTCGATGCGCACGCGGCCTCGCTCCAGCCGTACGACGATGTGCATCCGATCGACATCTTCGCGGGCGCGCGGCTGACCGCCGAACACCGCGCCCTGCTCGCGTCGTTCCAGCCCACCGTCGAGCTCGGCGAGACGCTGATCTGTCACGGCTCGCCACAGTCGTTCGATCACGTCGTGACGCTGCGCACGCCGGCCTCCCGGCTGGAGCCGTTGCTCGAGGGCATTGATGCGTCAACGATCGTCGGCGGCCACGTGCATCATCAGTTCACGATCACTGCCGGCGCCACGACGTGGGTCAATGCCGGCAGCGTCGGCATGCCGTACGAGGGCGCCCCGGGGGCGTACTGGCTGGCGCTCGACGAGCACGGCCCCGCGCACCGCCGCACCGAGTACGACCTTGGCGACGCCCTGGTGCGGATGGCGGCGACCGGTTACCCGGCCTACGACGAGCTTTCCCGCATCCTGCGCGGTGAGGTCACCGCCGCCGATGCCGCCAGCGCCTTCGAGCCTGGCGACTGAGCCCGCTCGCTATGCTTCCGCCCCGCGCGGATGTGGCGGAATTGGTAGACGCGCAGGCTTCAGGTGCCTGTGTCTTTCGGGACGTGGAGGTTCGAGTCCTCTCATCCGCACTGCTAGGTGAACGCGGCGAGCATCGCTTCGGCGATCTGCTCGCCGCGGTCCTCCTGCAGGAAGTGTGCGGCTCCCGCGATCCGCACCTGCTCCCCCGCCGTCGGAATCAGCGCGCTGAACACGTCCCCCGATTTCGGGTACGGAAACACCGGGTCGGTATCGGAGAACGCGACCAACGTGGGCTTGTCCCAGCTGCGCAACGCGTCCTGGACCGCCGCCATCTCCGCCGCGCCGGGATCGTCTTCTGCCAGCGGCACGAGCAGCGGGAAGACCTGCGCTCCGGCCTTGCTCTCGGGCGTCGGGAAGGGCGCGTCGTAGGCGGCGATGATCTCCGGCGCCAGGTCGGTCGTCGTTGCCCCCTGGATGATGTTGCCGATCGGCAGATCCGGTGTGCGCTCGGCGTAATCGCGCCAGGCCTGGAAGCCCCGGCTGACGCGACCGGTGAACAGCCCGGTGTTCAAGACCACCAGGCGGGACACACGATCGGCGTTCTCCACCGCCCAGCGCAGGCCGATCGGTCCGCCCCAGTCCTGGACGACGACAGTGACGTCATGCAGGTCGAGCGTCGCAAGCTGTGCGCTGACGCTGCTGACGTGACGGTCGTAGCTGTACCACGAGGTATCCGTGGGCTTGTCGGAGCGACCGAAACCGGCGAAGTCCGGGCAGATCACCCGGTGGCCGCTCGCCACGAGCGGCGGCAGCATGTGGCGATACAGATAGCTCCAGGTCGGCTCGCCGTGAAAGCAGAGCACCGGGGAACCCGCGCCCTCGTCGACGTGATGCAGGCGCAGGCCGTCGACCTCGACGTAGTGCGGTGCGAAGTCGTACCCGGGCAGGTCCTCGAATCGCTCATCAGGTGTACGGAAGACGTGCATGGCGCTGCTCCTCGCAATCTCGGGGGCGGGCGAAAGGTCTGCCCCGGCCTGCCGATCATAGGCACGTGTCCACTGAATCTGCCCCTGCCGTGCCCACCGACGACGCTGCCCTGACGGCGGCCAGCACATCGTCCGTCTCGCGCTTCTCGTGGCGCGCGACGCTCGGCCGCAAGATGGCGGCCGGATTCGGCGTCGTCACGCTCGTGCTGGTCACGACCACGGTGTCCGGCCTGAAGTTGAGCGACAACACAGAGAAGGCCTGGGAAAAGGCCGGCGAGTGGGACAAGGCGATCACCGCCACGCAGGAGCAGATCCGCGGCACGCGCCAGCAGCTGGCCGCCCAGGCGCTGTTGGTCTCCACCTTCGACCCGAAGTACAAGCGCGAGTGGCTTGCGGGTGTCGAGATCTCCAACAAGGCCTCGAAGGTCATCAACGGCCTGCACGACCCGACGATCACGAAGATCAGCGCCAAGGCCAACGCCGCCGACCACGAACACGACGCAACCGTCAACGACCGCCTCTTCCCCGCCGTCGCCGCCGGTGACCATGAAGCCGCGCTCGCCGCATTGCGCGACGCCGACAGGTTTGTCCGCGTGCCGCTCGCGGGCCTCGAGAAGATCGCGGCCTATGTCGGCAAGCGCCGCGCCGCGGACGTCGCAGCCGCCAAGAGCGAAGCCGCGCGGGCACGTTCGATCGCGATCATCTTCGCAATCTTCGGCCTGCTCGCCGCGGTCGGCATTGCCGTCCTGCTGACCCGTTCGATCACGCGCCCGATGGCCGGCCTGATGACCCGCCTGCGCTCGCTGATCGACTTCGACATCAAGAGCTTCGACGACGGGCTCACCGCCCTCGCGGCCGGCGACCTCACGGTGGAAACCGACGCACACACCGAGACCGCCCCCGTTAAGGGTCAGGACGAGATCGCCCAAGCGCTGACCGCGGTCAACGAGGTCATCGTCAGCACGCATTCGTCGATGGCCAACTACAACGAGGCCCGCGCGTCGCTGGCGATGCTGATCGGCCGCGTCTCGGACTCCGCCAGCTCGATCTCCTCGGCGTCCAGCCACATGGCCGCCACCTCGCAGGAGGCCGGCGCAGCGGTGACGGAGATCGCCGAGGCGGTCGGCACGGTCGCCGAAGGCGCTCACCGCCAGGTCGTCGCGATCGACAAGGCCAAGGATCTCTCGATCCAGGTGCAGGACATCACCACGAGCTCCTCGGAGGACGCCGCGGCAACCGCCCGCGTCGCCGAAGAGGCGCGTCAGCTCGCCGTCAACGGCGCTTCTGCTGCCGATGACGCCTCCGCGGTCATGGAATCGGTCCGCGAGGCGTCCGCCGCCGCGACGGATGCGATCCAGGTGCTCGGGCGCAAGTCCGACGAGATCGGCGGCATCGTCTCGACGATCACGGCGATCGCCGAGCAGACCAACCTGCTGGCGCTGAACGCCGCGATCGAGGCCGCGCGCGCCGGCGAGCAGGGCCGCGGTTTCGCGGTCGTCGCCGAAGAGGTGCGCAAGCTGGCCGAGCAGTCGCAGTCCGCGACCGGCGACATCGAAACGCTGATCGCCGAGATCCAGGCTGAGACCGGCAACGCCGTCAAGGCGGTCGAGACGGGCGCCCAGCGCACCGGCGAGGGCGTCGAGACGGTGGAGCGCACACGCGTCGCGTTTGCCGACATCGGCAACGCGATCGATGATGTCTCAGCCCGCGCCGAGCAGATCGCCGCCGCCGTGCAGCAGATCGCGAGCTCCGCTCAGGACCTGACGACGACGATGACCGAGGTCGCCGCCGTCGCCGATGACTCCTCCGCATCGAGTGAAGAGGTCAGCGCCGCGACCGAGCAGACCTCGGCCTCGACGCTCGAGATCTCCTCCTCGGCCGAGAGCCTCGCCCAGACCGCGTCCGAGCTCGATGCTCTGACCGGCGGTTTCCGGCTCGCCTAGTACACCGCGACTTGGCGCATTGTGTTCCTGATGGCGTGTCGATACGATCCGCCGCATGTCGCGCACCCGCAGCACGCTCGCAGTGGTCCTTGCAACCCTCGCCACCGTTGCCACCACGGCGCCTGCAGCGCAGGCTGAGACCAACAGGGCCCAGATCCTTGGCGGGTACTGCGACGGCTGGGTGACGATTTCCCGCGCAACCCTCGGTGGCGCTCCGTGGACCAACGCGAACGTGACCTGCATGGGCAACACGCCGCGCCAGATCATCTTCATCGTCAACGGATCCGTGTACGGCGGTGGCCCCTGGACCGGAAGCTGGTCGGGCTACGCGTACTACATCTTCACCGGCACGTACACCCACTCATGGGACTACTGGGGCGGCAAGGTCACCGCCTGCGCCATCGTGCAGACACCGAAAGGCGCCAACATCACCGGCGCCTGCACGTCGATGGCCAAGGGCGTCATCAGCTAGCCGGCGGCCAGCCGGCGACCACCCCAGAAACGCAGAAGGCCCCGATTGCTCGGGGCCTTACTGGTTTGGTCCGGGTCGCTTGATCACCTCTGCGAGGGCGAGCTCACGTCTGGTGAGCGGGTCCCGGTCCTTGCCTGTGCGTCCCTTGCCTTGCGGCTCGTTCTGCACTTGCCTGACCGATAGTAGGCGGTCGGACCGCCGACTGCAAGTGATCTGGACGAATGATCCCGCACGTTGCGGGGAACGGAGCGTTTTCCCCAATTCCGGGACGAGAACCTGTAGCGTCCTCGGATCGCTGCCCGCCAAACCATCCACGAGGCCTCAATGCACCGTAAGTTCGCGCTGGTCCCTGTTGTCTTCCTGCTGTCCTTGATCGCGCTGTTCGCCGGCACCTCAGCCGCGTCAGCCGCCGGCATGAAGGTGCGCACCAGCATCGGCGAGGTCTACGTCGTCAACGCCAAGCCGAAGCAGCAGTTCGACCTGTTCAACAAGGCCGGCGTGTTCGTCAAGAAGGGCAAAGCCGACAAGTACGGCAGCTTCGTCTTCCACGGCCTGCGCGAGGCTGCGAAATTCACCGTCCGGTCGGGCTCCTTCACGAAGACGGTGACGACGCTGAAGGGCAGCACGCCACCACCAGCGTCGTTCTACAAGAAGCAGAAGCTCGTCGAGGGCCTGAACTACCTCGAGATGCGTGACGGGATCAAGCTCGCCGTGACGGTCCGCCTGCCCGCGAACAAGAAGATCACGGACGGGCCATTCCCGACGGTGATCGAGTACTCCGGCTACCAGGTGGCAGCACCAGGCAACCTGCTCGCGTCGCTCGGCAAGAACGATCCGCTGGCCCCGGCACAGTCGACGATCATCGGCGGAGCCCTGTTGCCGTTGATCGGGTTTGCCTCGGTCAGCGTGCAGATGCGCGGATCCGGCTGCTCCGGCGGCCACTTCGATCTCTTCGACCTCCCCACCACCTACGACGGTTACGACGTCATCGAGTCGCTTGCCACGCAGCCGTGGGTCAAGAACGGCATGGTCGGCATGGCCGGCATCTCGTTCTCCGGCATCTCGCAGATGTTCGTCGCCGGCACTCGGCCGCCGCATCTGGCGGCGATCGCGCCGATGTCGATCACCTCGGACCTCTACCAGGGCACCGGCTACCCGGGCGGCATCTTCAACTCCGGCTTCGCGCTGGCTTGGGTCCAGGAGCGCGCCGACGACGCAAAGCCCGCGCCGGAGGGCGGCCAGCCGTACGCGCGCGCGCTCGTCAAGCAGGGCGACAAGCAGTGCGCGGAGAACCAGCGGATGCGGCTGCAGACGCAGGACGTACTGGCGTTGCTCAGCAAGAACCCGTACCGCACGCCGAAGCTGTTCAAGTATCGGGCGCCGGACTACTGGATGTCCAAGATCAACGTGCCGACCTTCCTGGTCGGCGCGTTCAATGACGAGCAGACCGGTGGCCGCTTCCCGGAGAGTCTCGGCAAGCTCGCCGACAACGACCGCACCTGGCTGACCCTGCAGAATGGCGTCCACGTCGACGCGCTCGGACCGTCAACGGTGACGCAATGGTTCGAATTCCTGAAGCTGTACGTCGCCGACGAGGTGCCGGTGCTGCCGCAGGAGATCCTCGGCCTCAGCGACGTGCTGTACGGCCAGGTGGCGAGCGGCGCCGCAGCGCTGCCGGTCAAGCAGTCCCGGTTCGCCGACTACACGAGCCCGGCCGAAGCACGCGCCGTGTTCGAGAAGGACCCGCGCGTGCGGCTGCTGATGGACAACGGCGCCAGCGACAAGGGCCTCGGATCGATCGGCGCCACGTGGGAGCTGGCCGCTGACCAGTGGCCGATCAGCGAGGTGCAGCCGACGGCGTTCTACCTCGGCTCCGGTGGCGCACTGGCGACGTCATCGCCCGGCGCCGGCACGGCCGAGTACACGAGTGATCCCAAGGCACGTCCGGAACAGACGCTCGCCGGCTCCGACGAAGGCGCCGCCTGGGCGGGCCAGCCGCCGTATGACTGGGCCCCGATCGCGGCCAACAAGGGCCTCGGCTGGGCGACACCGCAGCTGGCCAATGACGTCGTGATCGCCGGCACGTCCAGCTTCGACCTGTATCTGAAGTCGAGTGCCAAGGACACGGATCTGCAGGTGACGCTGAGCGAGATCCGCCCGGACGGCCAGGAGACGTACGTGCAGAACGGGTGGCTGCGTGCGTCGCATCGCAAGCTCAGCCCCGAATCGACGGAGCTGTCGCCCGACCCGACGCACCTGGCTCAGGATGCCGCGCCGTTGCCGGCCGGGAAGTTCACGCTGGTGCGGATCCCGTTCTTCCCGGTCGCACACGCGTTCCGTGCAGGTTCACGGATCCGGGTCACGATCGAGGCGCCGGGTGGCGACCGTCCGCGCTGGAAGTTCGCGACGCTCGAGAACGGCACCACCAAGAACACCATCTCACTCGGGGGCGCCCAGGCCTCGAAGCTGGTGTTGCCGGTCTGGCCCGGAGCCACCGCCAAGGGGACGCCGCTGCCGGCACCAACCGCACTGCGCGGCGAGCCGAACCGCGCCTACGTCGCCGCCAGCAACGGCGGCTGATCAGCTGGACGGGAGCGGCCCGGCAGACGCCGGGCCGCTCCCCGTGCGGCGATCCTCGGCGTCTGAGCAGACCTGCCGGGGATCGCTCAGATTTCGGTCGGCTGCGGTGCCGGAACGACCGGGCCGGGATCGATCGGCACGTTGGGCTCGGTCGGCGGCGGTGCGATCGGTGCCGGGTCTTCGGCAGGAGGCGGACTGCCGGGATCGGGATCGATCGGTGTGGCCGGTTCTGCGGGCGGCGTGATCGGCTCGGGGTCAGGCGTGGGGTCGCTCATGACACTCCTGTCGTCAGTTGTGGTCATCGTCAGGTATCGCGGAGCTGTGCTCTGCGTCGGCCTCGCCGACATCGGCCGTCACGCGGTTCGTCTCGGGCTCGTCCTGGCCGACGTGCCGGAGCGGATGGGCGCCCGGCACGTCTGGATCGCCGATGCGATCGATCAGATCTGCTTCGGCCTGTTCAAAGCCTTCGGCGACACCGCCGCCGGCTTCCTCAACGGCCTCGAAGGCTGGGTCGCGCCGGCGTTCCTCGTCGTCAGGGGACATGGCTCAGCGGTACCCGTGCCGGTCCGCGACGAAACGAGCCGACGGACGACAATCAACGCCCGCCCCGATACCCCGAGAAGTAGACTCTCGACTTCTGTGCGGAAAACCCGTAGTATCCGCCGGGTCATTTCGGGGAGGAATGCGTTTCTCGCCGACACACGGGGAAATCGAGGGAGTACTGATGAGGATTCGGTCTAGGGCGATGGTCTGGTGCGTTACGGCAGCTGGCATCAGCGCGGCGTTGATTTCGGCCCCTGTGGCAGGCGCAGCGACAACAACCGCGCCCGTCGATGTCAACTGCCTCGGTCTCACCAGTGACCAGGCCGGAGTGCTCAGCGGCGCGCCGCAGACCTCCCAGCAGATCATCAAGCTGGCGCTCCAAGCGTCCGGCCTCGATCCCGTCCCTTCCCAGTTGCCGCCCTTTCCGACGACCGTGACGACGGACGCTCCGCAGAAGGTCGCCGTCAACTCCGGCGACATCGAGGTCAACTTCACCTATCGCGTCGGTGTTCCATCGGTCCTCGCGAACCTGGCGATCGACAAGCTGGCGCTTCAGAACCTCCTTGTGCAGAACCTCACCGCCGGCGTTGAGGCCAGCAGCGGCGGCACGGTCACCGCCAAGGTCAGCGCGGTCGCTGCGGATACCACGTTGGCTCTCGCTGACAGCTCGTCGGTCGTCACGGTGTCGATGAAGCTCACGGTCGGCACCTCCAAGCCTGGCCGCATCTTCTTCCGGCCCTCGCCGATGACGCTGCAGCTCAACTTCGGCGGTCTCTCCGTAGCGAAGGGACTCGCCACGATCGACACCGCTTCAGCCCAGTGTGATGTTGGCGGCGTGATCGCCTCAACGTCCGTGCAGGTGAAGGGCACGCCCAGCACCCCGGCTGTCGTCGACGGTGGAACGGTTCAGGGCGGCGACACGGCGCGAATCCCGCTGCTCGGCCGCTCGGATTTCCTGCTCGATGACGGCAACCCGATCCTGTCCGATTCGCTCCGCATCCTGACGGGCGCCGGCGGCGCCACGATCGCCAACGGCGGCCTGGTGCAGCCCACCGCCGCTGAAGGCGGCACGTACCTCAACGAGGTGGAGATCTGCGGCGCGTCACGGGTGACGCCCGATACGCCGGGCATCAACGAGGTCCAGACGATGAAGTTCCCGAGTTACACGCTCCCGCAGGGTCAGGAGTGGCTGAACCCCCATCCACTGGGCATGCGGCTGACGTTCGATGGCCAGGAGACCGCGGAGATCCCGCTGTCGACGGTCAACTGGTTGCTCGGTGAAGCCGGCGGGCAGTTCCAGGCGCCCGATCCGAAGGCGTTCGAGAAAGCGCTCGTCGCCCTGCCCAACATCGATGCGGGCGACATCTCCGTCACCCGCGATCCTGACGGAACCTACAAGTTCACGTTCACCGGCAAACTCGGTGGGTCCCCCCAACCGGAAATCGGCTTGGCCGGCTGGCGGACGCAGCTGGACTACGCCTCCTATGACGCCATCCAGAAGGCCATCAGTGGCATTCTGAACCCGCCCGTCGTCGACCCTCCCGGTCCAGGCGGCCCCGCTGGTCCGCCGGACCCGGCCGCTACGGAACTCACCCTGGACCAGCTCGCCGCCGAGCTGAACGCCGGGCACCTGACGATCAACGAGTACTTCGCCAAGTTCGGCAACGCACTGAAGAACTCGGTGCTCGCAGGACTCAAGCCGGAGATTCCAGGCATCCTCACCACGCTCACGCAGCTGTTCCCGCAGAAGCCGGAGTTCAAACAGCCGGGCTTCCGAAAAGGCGAGAAGCTGATCCCGGGCGAGGCGACGGGGCCGCTGTGCACCAGCTTCTTCGTGAAGACGGTCGCGACGCCCAAAACGACGGTGCTCGTTGCTGCAGGTCCGCGGGTGGTCCCGCCGTGCAAGGTCACCGGCCGCTCGGTCAAGACCCGCGTCGCTTTCACGAGCGTCGTCGGCAACCGCAAGCGCACCAAGTACCGCACAGTCAAGGTGATCCGCACGGTACGGAGCGGCGGTTGTCCGCAGGCCATCGTGCTGAAGGCCGGAAAGATCACCCTCAGTGACCTTCCGGTACGTGGAGCCAAGCCCACGTCGCAGCCAAAGAAGGTGACGCTCACGATCACCGCTCGAGGCCTTGCCGGGAAGGCGACCGGGACGTTCAAGGTCTCATCGACCACCGGCGCTGCCTCCGGCACGCTGACCCTACCGGCTGCGCTTGCCGGCGCCGGTCGCCTGACCGTCTCGGTCGGCGGACCGGGCGTGGCCAAGCAGACCCGCACGCTGCTGCCGAGCTGACCTTGGCAGTGTTGCTCGGCCCGCCCGCGTGGCGGGCCGAGTGACCTGTCGGCGCAGCGAGGAACCCGGCCGAGCGCATTGCCTCCGCACACAATGTGCGTTACCGTCCGCCCAGCGACGGGGTTGTCGCCACGACAACGTACGGGCGGCGGGGAGTCGCCCCAGAAGCAAGGGGAAGTCATGGTCGTTCGGAGGACCCTTCAAGGGGCGCTTGCTGCCGCGGTGGTTGTTTCCGGACTGAGCTACACCGAGCAGGCATTTGCCGACGCCGTGGATGGGCGTGTGGTGATCACGACGCAGGAGGCGCTTGGTCCCCCTCAGACGAACTGGAACGTTGCCGCCTACGGGCAGTACGTCCCGCATCTCCCCGATCAGGTGCTCGACGGCGCCCGCAACCTCTTCGGTGACCGCTACGCCGGGATGTACTTCTGGCGTGCCGTGGGCCACGAACCGATCCTGGTCCTGCGCCTCACCGAGCCAACCGCTGCCGACGTGGACACGATCGCCGGCGTCCTTGGTCGCCCGGAGCTCTCGTTCTACGCAGGCAGCGTCGCCATCGTGCCGTCGCACCTGTCCGAGCGCGTGCGGACGGCCGCCGTATCCGCGCTCGCCAGCAATCTGGGTCGTCGGGCCTCCGTCTCCGCGGACCCGGTCGCAGATGCCATCACCGTCGCGCTGGAAGGCCGTGGGCGCCCGCACACGCATGTCGCAACCCCGAGCGAGGCGGCCCTTGTACGCCGGCTCGGGCTCGACAAGTCGCGGAGCGTGCGCTGGATCGTCACGCCGCCAGCACGCCACCTGTCGACCCCGCACACCGGCACCTACGGCAGCGCGCCGATCCAGATCAACATCAGGCAAGCCGACGGACAACGCGTCACCCACTACTGCACGTCCGGCTTTGCCTTCACTGCGCCATCAGGCACGTTCATGTCGATGGCCGGACACTGCACGGAGGGCGTCGACGCCCTCGGGTGGTCGACCGGCCAGGTCAACACCGGCCAGGGAGTGACCGTGTCCAACGCTCCGAACGGTTCCTACCTGGGCTGGGTCGTCACTGCCACGGCGGTGCATGACGGCGACTACGCCGCGTATACCACCGACGCCAAGGCGCGGCAGTGGATCGGGCCCGACAGGACCTACTACGTGATGGGGTCTGCCAAGCCGCAGATCGGCGAATGGGTGTGCTTCAACGGCACCACGAGCGGACGGCGGTGCGGCCGGGTCTTCTACGTGAGCAGCGACGCGCCGGGCGACTTGGTGGACCTCACCCCGCACCAGTTCTGCATCGGGGACAACGGAGCCCTCGACGAAGGCGCCGAGGGGGACAGCGGCGCCGCGATGTGGGTGGAGGACGGGAACAACGCCGACCTGACTCAGGCGGTCCGCATCCGTGGCGTGGTGACGATGGTGACGAGGGACTTCCGACCCCTTCACGACTCCTCGCAGTGGATCACCTGTGGGACGACGGTGAGCTGGATGATGCAGGCCTGGAACGGCACGGTCATGACCGAAGCACCTCCGACGGCCACCCCTAGCTGCTCCGTCTGACTGCCGACGAGGAACCGTGTCGCCGGCGCCGGGTCATGGCGTTAGCCGGGACGTGCGGCGGGGTAGGACCGTGCCGTGTTCCTGTTCACGAAACGACCGGGCCGCCGGACCCAGGTGCGGTTCATGCCCGGCTGCCTGATGATGTCGATCGTGCTGTCGATCATCCTCACCGTGGCGCTGAATCTGATCATCCGCCTGTTCTAGCCAGTCGGCAACGGCGCTACGGCCGGACGGTGCACTCGTGCTGGAGTTCCACCTTGTACTCGTCTCCGGCCTGCGTCTTGAAGACGTTGTACTCGCGGCTGCCCTGGTACGGCACGACGGTGCCGGCCGTACCGTCACGCAGGTACGCCGGGGGATCCTCCGCGTCGGTCGGGATGTCGTAGTCGCCCCACAGGTCCCGCCAGTCGCCGACAAATGCGGGAGCGGACGTGATGCCGCAAATCCGGGCCTGGCCCGTGTAGAACCTGGTCACGACGTTCGAGTGTTGGTCGAGGTAGTGATCGTGCCCGTCGACCCAGCCGAGGTCCTGATCGTAATAGCTGTTTCGAATCGTGCGCGAGTTGTCACACCAGCCCTCGTAGGACCACTCGTCCGAGGAGTAGTCGGTGTGGACGTCCTGTCCCGTGCCGTCGGTCATGACAGGGTTATCCCAACGCGCGAGCGCATACGGCATCTGCGAGCAGAAGTCCGGCTGCACGGCCGTGCCGTCCGGATCCCAGCCGAAGTACTCGGTGAAGGATGTGGCCGGGGTCGCGAGCGTCTGGTTATTGTCCACGCGGATTCGCGCGATCGGCGTGCTGACGCCCGTCGTCTTGTCGGTGATCGTTGCCTGCCACCACCAGCCGCGGGCCGGAATCTGCACGGTCGTCACGGTGTCGCCCCACAGCTTGTTGCGGTCGACGTGTGCAATCAGTTTGTCGCTTCCGTCGGCGTTCTTCTCCGCCTCGTAGTTCTTGCGCTCGACCGTCAGCACGTAGCTGTGGTTGCGCTGCCAGAAAAACCGTGTGTGACAGGTCCCGCCGGAGTCGCCGTCAGGCGTTGAGTAGCAGGTCGTGTTGGGCGCAAGGCCCTGCGCGGCGGTCACGGGGAACCGGTCAGTCGCGGGGGTGTACGAATAACCGGGATACAGCGTCGGCGACCGCCCGTCCCACATCGCGAACAGCGCCAGGCGCCGCCAGCCGTCAAGTCCGGGAGACTCTGGTGATCCCGGGTCGAGGCGGCGGCCGGGTTGGATGCCCATGTAGCCGGAGTTGGTCCGGTAATAGGCGTCTCCCGGCCTGCCATCGCTCGATGCCGCCAGCGCGAACTGGTTTGCCCAGTAGAACGGCGCCGCAGCGTTGTCCCTGTTGAGGGGCCCCCCCGGCGTAGTCGCCGGCTTCGGTTCACCGGCCGTCCACTCGAGCGGGGTGACGGTGATTGATGTGCTGAGATACTCGGCCGGCGCGGTGGCTGGAAAACCGTTGTGCTCAGCGAGCCCGAGTGCCTGATGGTGAACGGACTGTGCAGTGGCCGAGGCGGCGCCCAACGCCAGGAGCATGAGTGCGAAGGTCGCAGAGCGGAGAATGAGACGCATGACGTGATCCTCGATCAGTAGCCCGCCGGGCATTGGCGGTCTCGGGGGACAAGGACGACGGCACCGGGCCGCGTCTGATTTCGTTCGGGAACATCGTCGGTGAGCTGCCAGCGGTTGTACGAACTGCCGGCGATCGCCGTGACGTTGCCTCGCTGCCCGGTCACCAGGTAGCCCTTCGGATTGGCCTGGCCGCCGAGGCTGTCGTCGGGCACGAGGTCACCGTCCTTCTGGACGAGGTCACCGGTGTAGTACGGAACGCTGTAGGCATCGGCTGTGCGGCCGTCGCCGCCGCAGATCTTGGAATTGCCGCTGTACTTCTCCCCCACTGCACCGGTCTCGAGGATGAAACTGTGGTCGGCGGGCTGTGCAGCCGGATTGGCCGAGCGCCGGGCGTCCGCGCAATCGGCACCTTTGTCGGCAACGGTCGCACTCCGCGTCGGGTGGACCCGCTGGGCGCCGAGCATGATCGTCCACGCCACCTGCGTGTACGGCAGCCCCGCGCAGGACGTCCGACTCGGTCCGACATACGCACTGGAGACGTTGGCGGTCGTCGAGAGCACGTCGGCGGCCGCGAAGGTCACCGTGCCGAGCTGTGTCGTTTCGCCGCTGACGCGATCGGTGACGGTCGCCGACCACGACTCAGGAGTGTCGAGCCGCGTGACGGCGAGCCGGTAGGAGTGTCCGGTGCGCCACGCGAAATCGCGCTCGCAAACCTGAGATACGCCCTTGGGGCCACAGCTGACGCCCGTACCGGATGGGGCCGAGGACGCCGCCCGATAGCCCGAGAACCGGATTCTCCGACCGGAGGTGCCGTCGCTGCGCGGGCCGCCAGAGAGCATCGTCACCTCGATCGTGCCCTGACTCGTCAGCGGATGCCGATAGGTCCATGATTCGCTGGCGAGGTCGACGCCGGAGAGCACCGTGAGATCCGCCCGGACGGCCGTCGCGGGGACGTCGCCGGCCGCCGCGTCGTCCCACCGCAGGAACTGCGTGATGTCCTGCGGACGCTGCACGGGAAGGAACTGGTCGCATGGGCCGACGCCCATGGTCAGCGCGCCAAGCCCGGTCGCCAACAGTGCCCGTACCCCCTGCCGGGAAAAATTCATGGCACGTATTCCACCACATTGCACGATACTTTGCAATCCGGTCTATGTAGCACTCCGATCGCAGATGACGGGAGGCCTTGGTTGCCGCGAACAGGGCTGTCTGAGTACCGCCACGGGGATTCGAACCCCGGTTTCCGCCGTGAGAGGGCAGCGTCCTAGTCCCCTAGACGATGGCGGCCTGGGGCGGCAAATATAGCAAGGCTTCGGTGTGTGGCCTCGTCTAGCGGTACTCCGGGTTCGGGTGGTCGAACCGTGCGCCGGCGTCCCACGCCGCGCGCTGGTTGCCGTAGGCCGGGATGCCGCCGGCGTCCTTCAGCATCCGCGCCATGTGCAGCAGGTTCCAGGTCATGAACGTGGTGTTCCGCTGCGTGAACTCGTTGTCGAGGCCCGCCCCGTCATCGCCGTAGCTGGCGCCCGGCCCGGCCTCACCGATCCAGCCGCAATCGGCCTGCGGCGGAATCACGTAGCCCAGGTGCTGCAGCGAATACAGCACGTTCATCGCCACATGCTTGATGCCGTCCTCGTTGCCGGTGACGATCGTGCCGCCCGTGCGGCCGTAGTAGATCCACTGGCCCCGATCGTTGAGCTGACCGGAGTACCCGTACAGCCGCTCGATCACCTGGGTGCAGATGCTGGACTTCTCGCCCAGCCAGATCGGCGTGCCGAGGACAAGGATGTTGGCGTCGAAGACCTTCTGCTGGATCGCGGGCCAGTCATCGGTGTCGTAGCCATGGTCGCGCATGTCGGGTTGTACGCCGTGCGGGATGTCGAGGTCCGCCACGCGGAGGCACTCGACCTCCACGCCCTGGGCCCGCATGATCGCGATCGCGTCGTCCATCAGCAGCTGGGTGTGCGACGGCTCGTCCGAGCGCTTCAGCGAGCAGTTGAGAAAGAGCGCTTTGAGGTCGGTGAAGTCATAAGGAGAAGACATGGCGCGAGTCTTTCACCCTCGCCGCGGGCGGTGGTGAACAACTTCTGACGCAGCGGTTACGGCTTGTCAGACCGAAAAGCGATCAGGCCTCCGCCCACGGCGGCGCCGGCCAGCGCCGCTGCCAGCACCCGGATGTCGGCCGGACCGTCGATCACGCCCTCCCCTTCTGCGGTCCGGTACGCGAGCTCGCCGACGGCGGTCAGCGCGGCAGCCACCGCGGCGCTGACGAGCGGTGTCGGCAGGGGCTGCTCCGGCGTGAACGGTGCGAGCTCGCTCAGCACCATCGCCACGAACCGATCCAGCCCCTCGCGCCGCGCGGACTCGATTTCGGGTCCCCGCCCCAGCGACTCCACATAGATCAGGCGTGCGAGGCGCGGGTCTCTGGTGATCGACTCGAAGAACGCCGTCAGGCCGAGCTCGAGCCGCGCGATCGGCTGGTCCGGGCCGCCGACCAGCCCGGCGCGAATGTCGTCGATCACCTCGTCCGTTGCCGCCAGGTACACGGCGCGCAGCAGCGCCTCGCGGCCACCAACCGTGGCGTAGAACGCGCGCTCGGACACCTTCGCGAGGCGGCACAGCTCGCGCACCCCGGTCGCGGCAAAGCCGCTGTCGGCAAACAGCACCCGTCCAGCCGCAAGCAGCGCCTCGCGGGTACGCGCATCACGCTCGGCCGCAGAAAGCCCGCCATAGACCCGTCCCGCCCCAGCATCGGCTACAGTCTCAAGTGGCAACACTCGTTGCCACTTTACAGCACCGTTGGAGCGCATCGCATGATTGACATCCTCGTCGCCGCCATTCCCGCCTACATCGCGCTGATGTTCATCGAGATGGCGCTGTTCAAACACGCACACGACGACCAGCCAGAGGGCCACGCCGGGTACGAGAAGCGCGACACCAACACCAGCCTCACGATGGGTGTCGGCAGCGTGTTGATCAACGCCGTCTGGAAGCTGCCGTTCATCGCCGTGCTCGCCGCGCTCTACGAGCTGACGCCGATTCGCCCCGACCTTCCGGCTTGGGCGTACTGGACCGCACTGATCCTGCTGGTCGACTTCCTCTACTACCTCGACCATCGCTTCCACCACCGAGTGCGCTTCGGCTGGGCCAGCCACGTCGTGCATCACTCCTCCGAGCACTACAACCTCTCGACCGCGCTGCGCCAGTCGTGGACGATGATGGTCACCTCATCGCTGTTCTTCTTCCCGGTTGCGCTGCTCGGCTTTCCGCCCGCCGATTACCTGATCGCCTACGGCGTCAACCTGCTGTACCAGTTCTGGATCCACACCGAGCGGATCGGTCGCCTGCCCACGCCGGTCGAGTTCGTCTTCAACACGCCGTCCCACCACCGCGTGCACCACGGCGCCGACGCCGACTACCTCGACAAGAACTACGCCGGCATCCTGATCATCTGGGACCGCATGTTCGGCACGTTCGCGCAGGAGACCAAGCGTCCGACCTATGGCTTGACGACCAACATCCACACCTACAAGCCGGTGCGCGTGGCGTTCCACGAGTGGCAGGCGATGTTCCGTGACGCGCGGCAGGCCGACAACTGGCGTGACAAGCTCGGCTACATCGTCGGGCCGCCCGGCTGGCGGCCGAAGACGGAAGCCGCCGAGCCTGCCGCCAGCGGCCTCACGACGCAAGCTACGGCTGCGCGCCGCTGAGCGACCAGGCCCAGTGGTACAGCGAGGACGCGGGCTCCGGCCGGCCGTTGACCGACCCCTCGAAGCGGTAGCGGGACGCGGCGACCGGCGGCTCTGGCGTCCACAGCAACGCCGTGCCGTACAGGGGCCATTGCACCTGCTCACCGTTGCGTGAGCTGTCGGCGCAGTCGTGCTTGGTCCCGAACACCGACGCCAGGCCCACGCCGAGCCCGAGCCGATACGCCGGTGCAGCACCTGGATCGACCGCCAGCACGCTGCCGAGTCCGCCGGGGTTGCTCAGCACGAGGTCGATCTGCGTCGTGCCATCGACAGCGCAGCTCCCGACCTGACCGCTGATCGTGGCGGTCATCGCGCCCGCCTGCAGCGGATAGGTGACGACCGGCGAGAACCCGTACGGATCGCGCAGGAGGCTGAGCTGCCCCGACCAGCTGAGCGTGATCGGCACCGGCGTCGGACTGGTCAGCAGGTTCGTCTCGCCGCTGAACGTGCCGGATACCGCGTCAGGATCGACAACCGGCGGCGGTGGCGGCGGCTGCGGCGGCGCCACCGGCGTCGGCGGCGGCGGAGCACAGATGCGCGCTGCGATATCCGGTCCGATCGCGGTGAGCGTGGCAAACATCGTGGTGTCGGTCTTGACCTCGCCGATCTTCGTGTCGAGCACGACACCGGTGCGCGCATTGCGGATCTTGATCTCGTAGGCGACCGCACCGGCGCGATTGAAGAGCCGGCCCTGAACGGCGACATCCGGCTTGATGAAGTCCCGCCGCACACGGGAGGCCGGGTCGAACTCCGGCGACTGCTGCAGCCGCAGCTCGGTGGCGATCGCGGCGCGGTCACGGGCGTTGGCGATCACCGCGATCGGGCAGGCCGCCGTGGTGCCGACGATGTCCGTGATGATGATGTCCGTGATGCCCTTGTTCAGGAACGCAAGGTCTCCCGTGGCGCCGGTGAAGTCGTAGACCTCGACGGCGGTCACGCCGGCGGTGACCGCGCCGCTCTCCTGCACGTAGGCGGCGCGAGCGTCGGCCCGCACCTTCTTGCGCCTGACCTTCCTGACGGATACCGAGACGCGGCGTTTCTGCCCGTTGCGCAGACGCACGGAGGCCGAGGGACGGGTCAACACGGTGCCCTGCTGACGATCCATCACGGTGCCGACGACGAGGTAGCCGCCGGCCGGCAGGCTCAGCGCGTACCGGCCGCTCGCACCGACACGTTGCGAGGCGGCCACGATGCCGGTGTCGAGACGCACCCCGTGGACCTCTGCAAGGCCCCGCCCCTGCGCCCGAATCGGCGCCCCGTCGAGCGTGCCGGACAGGGTGCTCGCCGACGTGACGGTGGGAGCGAGCGCTGCGAGGAGTCCGGCGCCGGTGGCAATGACCGACGCCCTGAGAAGGTGCACCGCAGCGAGCCTACTCCTGCTGGCTGCCCCAACGGCCGTGGAACACGAACTCGCTGAGCGGCCGGCGGTCACGCGGCTCGCGCTCACGGTCGATCTCCCACTGCTCGTCGAAGATCTCGGGCTCGGCGATCCTGCCGACGGCGATCCCGCTCGTCACCTCCCAGTGCGCAGGCACGCCGAACGCCGCCTGCACACCGGGGCGGTCGAAGCCGGAGAACTGATGCACGTGCAGCCCCATCGACTGCGCCTGGATCGAGAAGTGCGCGGCGGCCTGACCGAGGTCGAACTGGGTGTGGTCCGGACCGAAGAGGTCGTGGTCCGGACCGGCGGCGAGCTGGCGGATCGTGATGATGATCGCGCTCGGTCGTTTGGCCCAGCGCTGGTTGCCCTCGGCAAGGAACGAGAAGATCTCGGCGTGCGTGTCGCTGCCGCGCACGCCGACGAGAAAGGACCACGGCTGCGAGTTGCCGGCTGACGGTGACCAGCGTGCCGCCTCGAACAAAAGCGTCAGCTCGTCCTCGCTGATCACGTACTCGGGATCGAACGCGCGTGGGCTCCAGCGCTGCTCCAGCAGCGTTGCGAGCGGCAGGTGGTCATCGACGTTGCGGGCAAGGGCCATGGTCAGCCTCCTTGGAGTGCGGTGAGGGCAGCGCGGACGCCGTCCGGAATCGGCACGGGCTTGCGGCTTTCACGGTCGACGAAGACGTGGACGAACCAGCCTTCAGCGACCGAGTCCGCCGCGCGATCGGTGAACAGGCCGATCTCATACTTGACGCTGCTCGTCCCGAGCTGTGCCACGCGCATGCCGGCCACGATCAGGTCAGGAAACGCGATCGGCGCCGTGTAGCGGCAATGCGACTCGACGCAGAGGCCGATCGCCGCTCCGCCGTGAATGTCGAGGCCACCCTGCTCGATCAGATACGCGTTGATGATCGTGTCGAAGAACGCGTAGTGCTGCACGTTGTTGACGTGCCCGTAGATGTCGTTGTCGCCCCAGCGGGTCGGGATCTCGAGCAGATGGGGGTAGTCGGCAGCGGCCACCCGCGGAACGTAGCAGCGGCGTAGAATCGCGCCATGTCCCGCCCCGCCCCCGCACTTGCGCTGTTGGCCGCTGCCGCGCTGATCGCCGTACCCGTCGCCGCCGGCAAGGTCGCCAAGAACCCCGAGAACGACAAGACGCTCGGCCCGACGAAGAACGTCGGCTACTTCCTCGGCAACCCCACCCCCACGTACCAGTGGCACGGCTGCACGAAGTCGGACACCCAGCCCGGGCCGCGGAATCTGGTCGATGGCTCACCGAACACGGAGAAGGGATCGAGCCGGTACGTGCGCTTCACCGTCGATCCCAAGGCGAAGCCGCAGTTCAGCTGGAAGGCCAAGCCGGGCTGGAAGATCTGCGGCGTGCAGGTGGCCGTGCAGCTGACGAATCCGAACGTCAGCAGTGATCTGCTGGCCGAGGCCGGCTACACGTCGGGCGCCAGCGCCGGCGCCACGGCGGGCGGCGACGGACGCGAGACGATCAAGGTCACGATCCCGGCCAAGGGCATCCGCGCCCAGGGCTTCGAGGAGTTCGAGGGCAAGACGTTCTCGATCATCGGGTTTCAGGCCGTCACGGTGTTCGTGAAGCGCTAGTGGCACTCCCGTGTGACGTTGTTCTGCGCGGCGCCGCTCTGAGCGATGTCGGGCCGCAGGCGGCCGACGTCGAGCGGCTCGGCTTCGATGGCGTCGGCGTGACCGAGACGACCGGCAACCCGTTTCTCGCTGCAGCGCAGGCGCTGCAGGCGACGAGTACGGCCCGCGTGTCGACCGCGATCGCCCTCGCGTTCCCGCGCACGCCGATGGACGTCGCCTACACGGCGTGGGATCTGCAGGCGCTGTCCGGCGGGCGCTTCGCACTCGGGCTCGGCACCCAGGTGCGCGCGCACGTCGAGCGCCGCTACGGCGCAGTCTGGTCCCAGCCGGCTGCGCGGATGCGCGAGTACGTGCTGGCGCTGCACGCAATCTGGGACGCGTGGGACAGCGGCGGCGAGCTCCAGTTCGAGGGCGAGTTCTACCGCCACACGCTGATGCCGCCGAACTTCCGGCCGCCGCCGCTCGCCTGCGGCCGCCCGCCGGTGCTGCTCGCGGCAGTGCGCGAGCGGATGACCGAAGTTGTCGGTGAGGTCGCCGACGGTCTGCTCGGCCATGCGTTCTGCACCGAGGCGGTCCTGCGTGAGGTGACGATCCCGGCGCTGGAGCGCGGCCTCGATCGCGGCGGCCGCTCGCGCAGTGCGGTCGAGGTCACCGCATCGGTCTTCATCGCGCGCTCCGACGAGGACTGGGAGGCCAACCGCCGCCGCATCGCGTTCTACGGCTCGACCCCCGGCTACCGCCACGTGCTCGATCACCACGGCCTCGGCGGCCTCTTCGACGCCCTCCACGCCGCGTCACGCGAGGGTCGCTGGGCAGAGATGCCGGGGCTGATCGATGACGACGTGCTGGCGCTGTTCGTGGCGCGCGGCGACACCCCGGACGCTCTCGCCGCGGCGGTCCGCGCGCGGATCGACGGCGTCGCCGACCGCGTCGCACTGGTTGCCGAGGGCGCCGAGCCTGCCGTGATCGCGCCGGTCGCCGCCGCGCTCTAGCCAGACACCGTTTCCGACCAGACGCACCGCTACGTTCCGGCGATGCACGCTGACGCCGCTGGAACCACACACGACAAGCTGCCCGCGGGCGCCGGACCGAACGGCTGGCTCGCGTTTGCCGGCATCATGCTGTTCCTGAACGGCATGTTCGGCGCGCTCTGGGGGTTGTCGGCAATCCTCAACAGCAAGGTGGTCACCGTCGGCGGCAGCGGCGTGACGATCTGGGACTTCACGACCTGGGGCTGGATCGTGCTCGTGATCGGCGTCCTGATGGCGATGACCGGCATCGGCCTCTTCACCGGCAACACCGCGGCGCGCGGCGCAGCGATCGTCTTCACGTTGCTGCACGCGCTGGCACAGTTCGGCGCGATCTCCGCCTTCCCGCTCTGGGGCATTCTGATGATCTCGCTCGACGTCGTGATCCTGTATCAGCTCCTGGCGCGCTGGCAGCTGTCGTGACGCAAGAGCGACCGCACCTCCGCAGGTTCGTCGACAGCATCACCGTGCCGCGCGCGTTCGCGGCGATCATGGCGCTGACCACGCTCTTTACGCTCGGGGCAGCAGCGCTGATGCGCGTGGCCGAACCGGAGACGTTCCGCACGTTCGGGCAAGCCTGTTGGTGGGCCGTGCAGACGGTGTCGACCGTCGGCTACGGCGACCTCACACCGCGATCGGTTGACGGGAAGACGATCGCGACCGTCGTGATGATCTTCGGCGTCGCGCTGGTGCCGACCGCGACCTCGGTCGTCGTCGCGATCCTGCTCGAGCAGAACCGGCGCCGGGCAGGCCGCTAGCGGACCGGCACCGGCGCGACCGCCGAGGCGCCCTCCGGCGCGCCCCGTCGCCGTGCCTCTGCCTCGGCGCGTTCAAGCCCGCCGTGTTCGAGCGCGGCCAGCTGCGAGGTGCCCGACCACACGTGTTTGCCGCGGCGGCGGACCGTCACGGTCATCGTGCCACCGAGATGCTCCAGTGCGCCTGGGACGTTGCGCCGCTCATCCGGCAGCGGCACCGGCAGCAGATGCGCCTGACTCAGCGGCGCGGCGCCGTTGATCTCGACCGTCCAGCCGTAGCCGCGTCCGCGCAACAGCCAATGGTCGTCACCGACGTCGGCGCTGACCGGGGAGACGAGCGGATTGCCGAGGCGAAACAGCTCGCCGCCGGGCAGCCGGACGACGATCGCCGTGACCTCGACCTGCATCGGACCGGCCTCGACGATGCCGCCGGCGAACGCCACGCACGCGTCCCGTTCCTCGAACGCCTGCGCCTGGCCCCACCACCAGCCGGGCGGAAAGCCACCGCGACCCCAGTTCTTCTCGGCGTAGACGTTGGCGCCGTCGAGCTCCCAGGTCTCGTCGCCAACCGTGGCCGTGCCGCTGGCGCGGCCGCCGAGCAGCCAGGGATGCCAGTACTGGTTGAGCGCCGGAATCGCCTGGAAGACACTGGAGCCGCCGAAGCTGCGGCGCGTCCAGGGCAGCGGCTCGGTGATCTGCACATCGATCCGCGCATCCTCACCGAGATCGACCCGCAACCTGTCCGGCTCGCCGCGGAACGCGTCGCCGGCGAAGGCGCCGAGCCGCTGCGGGTCGGCACTGCCGACAGGATGCTCGACCGCGCGCAGAAAGCCGTTGGGATGCGAGCCCAGGCCGAGCGTCGCCCAGTGACCGCCGTCGGCGTCCCGATTGACACCGTTCAGAGCGATCACCACGCGGCCCCGCTCGGCGTCGGTGAAGCGCCAGAAGTAGCCCTCCATCGCGACGCCGTGGTAGGGCAGCGGGTCGCCGAACGGCAGGTCCGCACCGGTCGCGCGGTAGCGCTGCAACAGCGTCATCAGCCCACGGTAATGGATTCGCCGACGACCGTCGTGCGTTCTGCGGATAGGCTCGCCGCCATGACCAAGACCTATCGCGTGAGCGCGCCGCGCCGTGCTGCCAACGCCCTGATGAGCTCGTTGTCGCGGTTCGGCCTGGCAGGCCGGCACGTCTACGTCCTCACCGTCGTCGGCCGCAAGAGCGGCAAGGCGTACTCGTGCCCGGTCACCCTGATCGAGGGTGAGGAGCGCTGGCTGGTCTCGCCCTACGGCGAGGTGGCGTGGGTGCGCAACGCCCGCGCCGCCGGCGAGGTGCAGCTGACGCGCAAGGGCCACGCCGAGCGCCTGCAGATCGAGGAGGTCTCAGCCGAGCTGGCGGCGCCGATCCTGCAGCGCTACATCGCCACGATCCCGATCGTCCGGCCGTACTTCGATGTCACGCCGAGCTCGCCGATCACGGAGTTCATCGCCGAGGCGCCGCGCCACCCGGTCTTCCGCCTGAGCACCAATGCTTGACTACGTCGTTGACGGACGGATCGCCCGCCTCACGCTGAACCGGCCGGAGCGCGGCAACGGCCTGACCGCACAGTTGATCGCCGAGCTGGCGGCGAGCGTCGAGCGCGCCGACCTCGATCCCGCGGTGCGCGTGCTGCTGCTCGCCGGCCACGGCAAGGGCTTCTGCGGCGGCTACGACCTCGTGGCGAGCGCCGAGAGCGGTCTCGAGGGCGACTTCAGCGCCGAGGCGAGCGCCGGCACGGTGCTCGACCCGGCGGTGCAGGGCGCCAACCACGACCCGTCCGGCACCTGGGACCCGATGGTCGATTACGCGATGATGAGCCGCAACGTCAAGGCGTTCATGACCTTGTTCCACTGCTCCAAGCCGGTGGTCTGCAAGGTGCACGGCTTCTGCGTCGCGGGCGGAACGGACCTCGCCCTCTGCTCCGACCTCCTGCTGATCGAGGACCGCGCCAAGATCGGCTACCCGCCGGCCCGCGTCTGGGGCTCGCCGACCACGTCGATGTGGGCACACCGGCTGGGACCCCAGCGCGCGAAACGGCTGCTGTTCACCGGCGACTGCCTGAGCGGTACCGAAGCGGTCGAGTGGGGCCTGGCGATCGATGCACCGCCGGCCGACCAGATCGACGCGCGAACCGAGGCGCTGGTCGAGCGGATCGCACGGGTGCCGCTGAACCAGCTGCAGATGATGAAGCTGCTCGTCAATCAGCAGACGGTCAGCCAGGGCCTGCCGACGACCCAGATTCTCGGCACGATCTTCGATGGCATCACACGCCACACCGCCGAGGGCTACGCCTTCCAACAGCGCGCCGCCGAGGCAGGCTTCAAGCAGGCGGTGCGCGAGCGCGACGAGCCGTTCGGTGATTTCGGCGGCACCACCTCCGGCGTCGTGCAGTAGTCGCTACCCGCTGCGCATCAGACGGGCGACGGCGCCCATCAGCTCGTCGGTCTTGGCGTGCTGGTCACCAGGCGCGGCGCCGATCACGCAATGGTGGGCGTGCTCGTCGAGCAGGCCCAGCGCGACCTTGTCGAGCGCCGCCTGGATCGCCGAGATCTGCGTCAGCACGTCGATGCAGTAGCGGTCCTCGTCGACCATCTTCTCGACGCCCCGCACCTGGCCTTCGATCCGGCGCAGGCGCTTGACGAGCTGGTCCTTGGTGGCGGTGTAGCCGCGCGGGGCGCTGCTGGCAGTGTCAGACATGCGCCGCAGTATATACCCCCCTAGGGTATACTTCGTCGCATGCAGCACATCGACCTTCCGATCACCGGCATGACCTGCGCCTCGTGCGCCAGCCGTGTCGAGCGCAACCTCAACGGGATCGACGGCGTCACCGCAACCGTCAACTTCGCAACCGAGCGGGCCGCCGTCGACTATGACCCGACGGCGACGACGCCTGATGATCTCGTCGGCGCGGTCGCAGCGGCCGGTTACGCGGCAAGCCTGCCCCACGAGGGGCACGTCCACCCGGATGTCTCGCCGGACGAAGCTGCCGCGCTGCGTCAGCGCCTCCTGATCTCGGCCGCGCTGTCGCTTCCGGTGTTGCTGATGGCGATGATTCCGGCGCTGCAGTTCGACAACTGGCAGTGGCTCAGCCTGACGCTGGCCAGCCCTGTCGTCGTCTGGGGTGCGTGGCCGTTCCACACCGCCACCTGGGCGAACGCCAGACACGGCGTCGCGACGATGGACACGCTGATCTCGGTCGGCGTGGTCTCGGCCTGGTTGTGGTCGCTGTACGCACTGTTCTTCGGCGACGCCGGCATGACCGGGATGCGCATGGCGTTTGAACTGGTGCCGGAGCGCGGTGCGGGCGCGGATGCCATCTACCTCGAGACGGCGTCGGTGGTGACCACGCTGATTCTGCTCGGGCGCTACTTCGAGGCTCGTGCGAAGCGTGACGCCGGGGCGGCGATCACCGCCCTGATGGAACTTGGCGCGTCCACGGTCAGCGTGCTCGATGCCGCCGGCGACGAGCAGGAGATCGCGATCGATCAGCTTGCCGTCGGCCAGCGCTTCGTCGTGCGGCCGGGCGAGCGGGTCGCGACCGACGGTGTCGTCGAGAGCGGCAGCTCGGCCGTCGACCTGAGCATGCTGACCGGCGAGTCGGTGCCGGTCGAGGTCTCGCCCGGATCGGAGGTCACCGGCGCGACCCTGAACGTCGGCGGACGCCTCGTGATCCGCGCCACGCGCGTCGGCGCCGACACGGCGCTGGCGCAGATCGCCAAGCTCGTCACTGACGCCCAGACCGGCAAAGCGCCGGTGCAGCGCCTCGCTGACCGCGTGTCGGGCATCTTCGTGCCGATCGTGTTCGCGCTCGCCGCAGCGACGCTCGCCTATTGGCTGCTCGCCGGTGAGGGTGCGGCGTTTGCCTTCACTGCCGCGGTGTCGGTGCTGATCATCGCCTGCCCCTGCGCGCTCGGGCTGGCGACGCCGACGGCGCTGATGGTCGGCACCGGTCGCGGCGCCCAGTTGGGGCTGCTGATCAAGGGCCCCGAGGTGCTGGAGTCCACCCGCGCGGTGGACACGATCGTGCTCGACAAGACCGGCACGATCACGACCGGCACGATGGAGCTCGTGGAGCTGATCACCGCTGCGGGTACCGACCGGCGCGACGCGCTGCGGTTGATCGGCGCGGTCGAGCACGCCTCGGAGCACCCGGTGGCCCGCGCCATCGCCCGGACTGCCGAGCGCGAGGCCGGCTCGCTCCCGCCCACCGGCAGCTTCACGAACCACGAGGGACTCGGCGTCGAGGGCACAGTCGACGGTGTGGCCGTGCTCGTCGGCCGGCCGCGCCTGCTCGAGGCTCAGGGGATGACGCTGATGCCGGAACTGCAGGCCGCCGTAGCCGCCGCCCAGGCCCAGGGCCAGACCGTTGTCGCGGCCGGCTGGGGCGGTGCGGCCCGAGCGGTCGTCGTCGTTGCGGACACGGTGAAGCCGAGCTCCGCTGAGGCGATCACGCAGCTGCGCACACTCGGCCTGCGGCCGCTGCTGGTGACCGGCGACAACGCCGCTGTTGCGCGGGTTGTCGCGAGCGCGGTGGGGATCGATGCAGCCGACGTGGTCGCCGATGTGCTGCCCGCGGACAAGGTGGGCGTGGTGCGCGGCCTGCAGGACGGCGGCCACGTCGTCGCGATGGTCGGCGACGGCATCAACGACGCCCCAGCCCTCGCGCAGGCCGATCTCGGCTTGGCAATCGGTACCGGCACCGACGTCGCGATCGAGGCCAGCGACCTGACGCTCGTGAGCGGCGACCTGCGTGCGGCAGGCGACGCGATCCGGCTCAGCCGCGCCACGCTGCGCACGATCAAGCAGAACCTCGGCTGGGCCTTCGGCTACAACGTCGCCGCGATCCCGCTGGCTGCTGCCGGCCTGCTGAACCCGATCATCGCGGGTGCCGCGATGGCGTTCTCCAGCGTCTCGGTGGTACTGAACGCACTGCGTCTCAGACGCTTTGCCTCCGCGCGCACGGAAACGGCCGCCGGGTGATCCTTACCCGACGGCCGTCCGTGTCCCGTCGCTTGCGCGCTAGCCGACGATGAAAGCCGACGATCCGTGTCTTTCGGTCTACGGCGCCGCCGGAGCTTCGGATCACTCACACGGCTGTCCAGTGGCAACTACACGGTCGAACTCCAGCTCAAAGCGACCGGCAACGACGCCGCGATCGAGTCGATCGACCTGTAGCCCCGCAAGGGCACCTGGGGCGGCCCACGCCCTGGTGGGAAAACCCGCTAGTTTGCCCGGGTCGGCCCGCCGACCTCACCGCCATGAACAGTGACCTCATCCTCATCGTGGTGGTCATCGCAGCGCTTGCGTTCGATTTCACCAACGGCTTTCACGACACCGCGAACGTGGTTGCAACGGCGATCTCGACGCGAGCGATGCCACCCAAGGTCGCGATCACGGGGGCGGCGATCCTGAACTTCGTCGGTGCGCTGATCTCGGTCAAGGTTGCCGCCGCCGTCGGCACGGGCCTGGTCGAGGCCGGAGCGATCACGATGAACGTCGTGTTCGCCGGTCTGATCGGGGCGATCGTCTGGAACATCGCCACCTGGTACGTCGGCCTGCCATCGAGCTCCTCGCACGCCCTGCTCGGCGGCCTGATCGGCGCCGCGCTGTTCGCCGCGGGACCTGACGCCGTCAAGGGCGAGGGCGTGGTCAACAAGATCATGATTCCGGCGGTGCTGTCACCGATTCTCGCGTTCTTCGTCGCCGGGGCTGCTGTCGTGATCTTCTATCGCATGCTCGGCCGACGCCGTCCTGGGCCGATCAACCGCGGTTTCCGCTTTGGCCAGGTCGTCTCCGGCGGTCTGCTCGCGATCGCGCACGGCACGAACGACGGCCAGAAGACGATGGGCATCATCGCGCTGGCGCTGGTCACGCACGGCACGATCGATCCGAATCACTTCTACATCCCGGAATGGGTCAAGATCTCCGCCGCGCTTGCGATCGCTGCCGGCACCTACGCAGGCGGCTGGAAGATCATCAACACGCTCGGCAATCGGATTCACAAGATGGATTCCGCGCAGGGCTTTGCCGCGCAGTCCGCCGGCGCCGCGGTGATCCTGACCTCGTCGCACCTCGGCTTCCCCCTCTCCACCACGCACACGATCTCCGGCGGCGTGATCGGCTCCGGCGCCGCCAAGAGCGTGTCGACGGTCAAGTGGGGCGTCGCCGGCAACATGCTCGTCGCCTGGCTGCTGACGATCCCGGCGGCCGGCTTCACCGCGGGCATGATCTACGAGTTCACGCGTATCTGGGGTGACCGCGCGACGGGTCCGGTCATCGTCTCTGCCGTCGCCGCTGTGATTCTCGCCGTCACCTTCGTCCGCCGTGGTCGCGGTGGACGCCCGACCACGGCCGCAGCTCCCGCATGATCTTCAGCGAGGTGGACTTCCACGCACTGTTCGAGGTGGTCTACACCTCGGTCGCGATCGTGCTCGTGATCAGCATCGCGTTCGGCGCCCTGCTCTACGGGGCGGTGCGCTCGACGGACTCCGGACGCGAGGGGCAGAGTGCCGCGGCGTTCGGGTACGCCCTGCTCGCCCTGCTCGGCACAACCGTGTGCACCCTGGTCGTCGGCTACGGCTTCTACATCATCATTGCCAAGAAATGAGTCACCGGTGAACCGCTTCTCCGAAATCTTCGTCTCCAAGGACCGCGCCTACTTCGATCTGTTCGAGGAGGCCGCAACGAACGTCATGCATGCGGCCGAGCTGCTCGACCGGTTGCTGCGCGACTACCCCGAGAACAAGCAGCTCGCCAAGGAGATCGGTGCCGCAGAGAGCAACGGCGACCGCATCACGCGTGACCTGATCAATCGGCTCAACCACTCGTTCGTGACGCCGATCGACCGCGAGGACATCATCGAACTCGCTTCCTCGATGGATGACATCGTCGACCTGATCGAAGAGGTCTCCGACTACCTCAGCATCTACCAGATCGAAGCACCGATGGAGCAGGCCGAGGCGCTCGCCGTGATACTCCGTGAGGCGGCTGTCGAGATCGCGGGCGCGATGCCGCACCTGCGCGACTTCAAGGATCTCGATCGCTACACGGACCGGATCCACGAGCTGGAGAACGAGGGCGACCGCGTCGTCCGGACCGGCCTGAAGGCGCTGTTCCAGGGCGGCATCGACCCGATGGTCGTGATCCGCTGGAAGGACCTCTTCGACCGGCTCGAAGAGGCGATCGACGCCTGCGAGCGCGTGGCGAACGTGATCAACGGCATCGTCATCAAGAATCGCTGAGGCCATGGCCACACTCCGGCCGCTCACGGACGCAAACCGGGCCGCGCTGACGGCGCTGCGCGTCGCGCCGCACCAGCAGCGGTTCGTGAGCAGCGTCAGCGACTCGCTGGCCGAAGCGGCAGAGCACCCCGCCGCGAAACCGCTCTGCTTCGGCGTGTACGAGGCCGACGCGCCGGTCGGCTTCGTGATGCTCGCCGATGACGTCGACGAGCCCGACTACATCCCGCGCTACCTCTGGAAGCTGCTGATCGATCAGCAACACCAAGGCCGGGGGCTCGGCACTGCCGCGCTCGAGCTTGTCGTCGCGTTCTTCCGCAGTCGTCCTGGCGGCGCCGTTGTGACGACCCGGTGCCACCAGGGTGAGGGCAGCCCGATCACGTTCTACGAGCGCTTCGGCTTTGTCCGCACAGGTGACGTCAGCGACGGCGAGGTCTGGCTGCAGTACACCCTGTGAGCGGGCGGCGATCGCACGGATCGCCGCCCTGCCCAACTGCGGTCAGCAGGTTGCCGTGACGTGGAACGGGCGGTCCGCCACGTCCGTGTTCGTCACGCCGCCGGCGCGCGTCACCACCTGCACCGACTTCTTGTCGGCCTGCAGCGCCACGCCGACAGCGCCGGCATCCGTTGTCGTCTGCTCGGTGGCGGTCAGCGCACAGGCGCTGATGTCCTGCGAGAAGACCACGGTGTAGGTGCCCGCAGCGGTCCGCTCGGCGCTCGCGGCGCCGCGCTTGCCGCCGAGCGTGCCGTTGGCCTCGACCGCCGCGAACAGGAGCCTGCCGTCGACCGCCGTCTTGGCGTCAGCGACGATGTCGTCGGCGTTCTTGCCGTCCACCTTGTCGCTATTGAGCCCGGTGGCGACACCGGTGGCGTTGGTCGTGAACGGTGCGGCCGCGGTGTTGGTCGACGTGATCCGGCCGACCTCGAGCCCGCCGGTCGTGAACTCGAACGCTCGCCCGGCCGCGAGGTTGTTGACACGGATACAGGGCTGGCTGCCCTTGTCGGTGCCGCCCTCTTTGGCGCGGCAGCCATAGATCGCGCCGCCGCCGGTGTCCGACTTGTTGGACTGCCGCGTGCCGTACGTCGCGTTGTTGGCGATCACCTGTGTCTCACTGGTGAACGCGCCCGACGCGTTGAAGCTCGGATTGCGCTGGCCACCGATCAGCGGCACACCGCTGGTGCTGACGGCACCGGATGCGAACGGCGCGATGATCAGGGCGGCGAGTGCCGCGCTCACCACCAGCCAGGGCCCTCTGCGGGCGGAGGAAAAGCGGTTCATGGGAGGTCTCCTTTGGTCCATTGCTGTTGCCACGTGCTGACGCCTCACGGTCACACAGTCCGGCCGCGACCCGGCATCGGTCTCACGGCCTTCTCAGGGCGCGGAAACCCGTACCTTGTGTCGTTGCATGCGTGACCACCTGCACTACCCCGAACTCCGCCAACGCGTCCTCAGCCAGAAGACGCTGCAGCCGAAGCTGTACGGCGACGTGGACTTCACCGCGCAGCCCTACCGGCTCGCCACCGCGCCCGACGACATCTCCTCGCTGCCGCAGCGACTCGCGGACCGCAGCGAGATTCTCAAGGACGAGCGCGTCATCGAGCTGATGAGCACTGCGACGATGCTCGGCGACGTGGTGGCGGATCCGTACGCCACGCTGATGGCCGAGCAGAGCTTCAAGGGCCTGATCGACATGCTGCAGCTGGCCTGCCGCGAAGGCATCGATGCCGTCCCCGCCCCACCGCCTGAACTCGAGGCGTTCATCGCCTCGATGGAGCAGCGACCAGCGTGGCTCGACATGGAACTCGTGCGCCAGGGCCAGCGGGTCGAACGGATCCCTGCCGCGTTCCTCGCGCCGTTCGCGACGCGGGGTGCGTTCGTCGCGACGTTCATGAACACCTATGCCGCGCTGCCGATGGCGCTGACCGGCGCGCTCGGCGGCCGCAAGGCCTCACGCCGCGTCAACGAGACGTCCGCCTACTTCACGACCACCGCCCTGCCGGGCGCGCTCGAGCGTTACGGCCCCGGTTTCGAGGCGACGGCGATGGTCCGCCTGATGCACTCGATGGTCCGTTACAACGCGCTCAAGCGATCAGACCAGTGGGATCAGAGCGTGTACGGCATCCCGGTACCGCAGGTCGACCAGATGCCCGCCGGCCTGCTCAACATCTACATGCTCGCTTCGCGAGCGCGCAGCAAGGGTCGCACCGAGTTCACGGCAGCCGAGCGCGCCGTCGTGGAGTTCTCTCGCTATCGCTGCTTCCTCCTCGGTCTGCCCGAGGAGCTGCTGCCGCAGACAATCGATGGAACGTTGCACTACCTGCACGCCCGCGCCGCCGTGCTGCGCGACGACTTTGATGACGCGACCTGCGGCGAGCTCGTGCGCGCCACGATGGCGGCCTACCTCCGTGCTGACGACACGCCGTTCGACCGCGCCGCCGAGGCCGTCGAGAAGAGCTACAGCAAGGCCTTCTTCGTGCGCGGCTTCGCCAACAACGATCGTAAGAAGGCCGCGGCGATGGGTGTGTCGTTCGGCGTCAGTGATGTCGCGCGGATCGCGGTGACCGTGCCATTCGTCGTCGGCCGGATGGTCGCCGTGACCGCAGCGAGCAAGGTGCCGGGCCTCAAGCACGTCGCCGACTCCTACGCGGTGCGGATGCTGAAGAAGCGCCTCGCGACCTACGGCGCGCCGGAGTTCACGACGGACGCGGCCACGTACAAGCCCGTCGCGCGTGCCGCAGTCCCAGCCGCCGCCTAGGCGAGCGGGTCGAGCGTGACGATGACGCGCACGCCCGTGTGCTCGTCACCGGTCGCGACCGCGTGACCTGTGCGTTCAACGCCGCCGAGCACGACGGACACCGGTGCACCTTCACTGCGCAGGTTGCGCCACCACCGCTTCTGGGACGCCGCCCCGACGCCGATCCGCATCGTGTCGCCGTCCACCTTCGCCCAAACGGGAATCGTGTAGCTCTGCCCCGTCTTGCGGCCGGTGTACGTGAGCAGGATCGTCCGCGGCCGGAGGAACCGCTCCAGCGGCGAGCGGACGATCGCTGCCATCAACGGATTGAGCGTGTGATCGGCGAGCGTGAACAGTGGGTTGCGAGCGGGCACATCAGGAGCCTAAGTCCTTGCGGTCGCCGCCTGCAGCCACGCACCCGCCTGGAGGTGAAGCCGCTCGACCACGGCCCGCTGAGCGTCGGCGCGCGCCGCGAGTTCCGCGAAATCGAACCCCGGCACAGCGCCAAGCTGCTGCGTGAAGACCTTCCACATCCGTCCTTTGCCGGCGATGCCGATCGACAGTCCCTCCAGCTCGATCATCCGGGACAGCGGCGAGTAGCCGGTGATCTGACCGTTCAGCTTGGTCCGCGCGGCCTTCTCCGCCAGCCAGCTGGTGACGGCCTTGACGCGGCTCGGTGGAATCTCCAGCTGACGCATCAGCGCCTGCAGGATCTCGCGGTCTTCCGCGATCTCGTCACGGACGGTCGCCAGCGGCGGGCCGAACTCCGCGTCATCACGGTTGCGATCCGCCAGGCGCCGGGCAAGCTCCAGCCCCATCGTCGCCGCCGCGAAGTGATCCTGGACATAGATCGCCAGGAGGCGGTCGGCCTTCGGTGCGGCCGCTGACGCGACCGCACCCGGGATGAACTGTTCGGCGCGCAAGGCCTAGGACTCCTCGTACGGGTCCTTCTCGCCCGCCAGTTCGAGCGACCCGTCCTTGGCTTCGGCGAAGTGCCGCTCTTGGATCGGCAGGGCCCACTCGACGAGTTCGCTGATCGCCTCTTCACCGGCGGACTTGTTCAAGGTCTGCAACACGGCCCAGTGGCCGACCTCGCCGGCCTCGGCCATCGTCAGGAACTCGAAGCCGTCGAGCCCGTCCGCGTCCGGCCCGAGATAGGTGCGCATCATCTCCGTGGCCTCCGCTTTGGTCTCGCCGGCCTTCTCCAGGATCACCGTCTTCTTGCCTTCACGACCGTCGGCCAGATCCGTCAGACGGCGCTCGGTCTCCTCGGCCTCCTCGCGCATCTGCTGCAGCCGCGCAACGATCTGCGGATCGTCGACCAGACCCTCGATCTTCTCGGTCGCGCCCTGCGCCGCCTGCGCGAGACCCAGGACCTCGCCGAGCTTCTCTTCCAACGTCGTCAATACCGCCATCACTCACCCCTGACCTCGATTTCCAGTGACCGAGACATACCCAGGGCGGCGGCTCCCAAACAGGCGGCGGCCTTGAGCGACAGGCCTCATGCTCTTACGCTTTCCTGGCGTGCGCGATCACCGCAGATACGGAACGTGGGAGGCCGGGCTCATCCTCGCTGCCCTGGCTGCGGAGCTGCTGGTCAGGACGCAGTTGGGGGTCGCAACGTTCACGCCAGCCCTCGCGTCGACAGCCGCCGCGGCCCTTCTGATCGGCTTCCGGCGATCTGCCATCGTTGCGGTACTCGCCGGACTACTCAGCATGTTCGTCGTGGCATCACCCGTCGGCTCCTTCCGGCTGGGTGACACAGAGGAGTGGGTGCGGCTCGCCACCTACTGCGGCGCTGCCGCCGCCGTGCTGGCGGTGGCGCGAGCGCTTGAGCGCAGCCAATCGGCTTGGCTGCTCAAACAGGAGCTCTGGGTCGAGATCAGTCGCGCGCTGGAGGAGCACGTCGATCTGGACGCCCGCTTGCAGGCGATCGGTGACGTCTTCGTGGAGCGGGCTGCGGATGTCTGCGTCGTCGACGTCGTCGATGACCACGGGCAGCTCAGACGGGTCGTGGCGACCGGCCCAAGCCTGCGTGATGACGCCAAGGATCTCGGTCCCCCGAAGCGCCCCAGCCCAATCTATGACGTCCTGGCGAGCGGCAAGTCGATCACCCACGTGACCGAGGCGCAGGTGCGGGCGCAGGCGGTCGATGAGGCCGATTTCCGGCGCCGGCTCAGGCTCACGGGAACCGGAATCGTGATGGCGCCGCTCAAGGTGCGGGACACGCCGATCGGCGTGCTCACACTGACCCGGAAGCGCCCGTTCTCGGAGGCGGAGATCCAGATGGTTGAAGGACTCGTGGAGCGCGCGGCGCTGGGCATCGACAACGCGCGCCTGTACGACAAGGAGCACGGGAGCGCCGCAGCGCTGCAGGCGGGGCTGGCGCCGGGCAGGCTGACGGTCCCGGACGGGTATGAGATCGCGACGCGTTACCGAGCGGCCGGTGACGGCCTGCGCGTCGGTGGCGACTTCTACGACCTCTTCACCACCAGCAAGGGGGCGTGGATCGCGGTGGTCGGTGACGTGTTGGGACACGGCCCCGAAGCCGCGGCGCGCACAGGCCTGGTGCGCCACACGCTGCGTGCCGTGGCGGACGCCGACGACCTCTCCGGAACGCTGCAGCGTGTGGCAGAGGCGATCGATGCCGACGGCACGGAGCCCTGGTTCTGCACCCTCTCGCTGACCGTCGGATGGCACGAGGAGCCGGGCCGCGTGGTGCACTGCCGAGGCGGGCACCCCCACGCCTTGCTGCGGCGAGCCGATACGACGGTGGAGTTGCTGACGTCCGCCGGCGGTCTCCTCGGCCTCGGCCTGCCGGTCACCTGCGCGGCCACCGAGATCCAGCTGCAGCCGGGCGACAGCATCATCATGCTGACCGACGGAATCATCGAGGCCCGGTCGAACGGACGGCTCTTCAGCGAGGAGGGCGTCATTGCCGCGAGCCGCATCACAACGCAGGATCCGGAGGCGATCGTGGGCAATATCTTCGATCAGGCGCTGGCACACGCGGACGGCGACCTGCGTGACGACATGGCGATCCTGCTGATCCAGCGGACGGCGCTGCAATGAACTCCCTGATCTTCTCGATCAGCGTCTCACTGGATGGCTATATCGCTGACCGCGAGGGCGGCTTCGCCTGGTCGGTTCCCAGCGACGAGCTGTTCGAGTTCCACCTCGACCGCGTCCGCGAACTCGGCGGCTGCCTCCTCGGACGCAAGCTCTACGCGACGATGCTGGCCTGGGAGACCGATCCGTCGCTCCGGGTGACCGAGCTGGACACCGCCTTTGCGGAGGCCTGGAGCACGCTGCCAAAGGTGGTCTTCAGCCGCACGCTCGACCGCGTGGAGGGCAACGCCCGGCTTGCCACAGCATCGCTTGCCGCGGAGGTTGCCGGCGCCCTTGCGGCAACCGACAAGGACGTTGAGATCGGCGGCGCCGGACTTGCCGCAGCGGCGTTCACGGCAGACCTGATCGACGAGCTGCGCCTGTTCCGCTGCCCGGTGATCGTCGGCGGCGGCACGCCGGCGCTGCCGTCGCTCACCGAAGCGCTGCCGCTGGAACTGATCGAGACGCGGACCTTCAACGCACGTGTGATCTACGAGCGCTACCGGCGGGTCCGCGAGCGCTAGCGCGAACGAGCCTGCAGCACCTCGAGCGCACGATCTGCGTGCAGGTCCATCTTCGTCTCCGACGCAATCACCTCGAGCACGGTGCCGTCCTGATCGATCACGAACGTCGCGCGCTTGTTGTAGATCGGACCGACGCGTTTGACGCCGAAGGCCTTGGCAATCGTCTTGTCGGGATCTGACAGCAGCGGGTAGCCGAGCCCGTGCTTCTCGTCGAACGCAGCCTGCGCGTCAACGCCGTCGGCGCTGATGCCGACCCGCGTCGCGCCGGCAGTCGAGAACTCCGACCCGAGGTCGCGGAAGTGACAGCTCTCCGCCGTGCAGCCGGAGGTACCGGCCTTCGGATAGAAGAAGAGCACGACGGGGCCGTGCTGCAACAACTGCTCGCTGGTGACCGTCTGACCGCCCTGGTCGGTGGCGGTGAACGGCGTGATCTGGTCTCCGGGCTTCATCGCCCGAGTCTAGAGACCCCAGACGGCCCGCCGAACGGCGCTACCTGCGGCGCCGACGAACACGCCAGCCGTCGACGGCCAGTGCCACGGCAGCGAGGAGGGCACTGACGAGCAAGATCGCCCACCACCGGTGCACCGGGTAGTGGGGACGCCAGAGGCTCTTCCAGTACAGGACCGCCATCAACACCGCTGTGGCGCCGAGCCATTGGAAGAACAGCGGGCCCCGGTCTTGCTCGGCCGGCTGCTGCTCCGGATCGTCCATGGCCGTAACCCTAATCCCTCTAGCCTCCGGCGCCGATGCCTGCTCCGGTCCGCGCCCCCATTCCCCTGTCGACGGCCCCTCCGCTGCGCCAGCTGTGGCGCTACAGCCGGCCGCACCGCGGACGCGTCGTGGCAGCAACGGTCATGTCGCTCGTCAAGAAGTTCTTCGACATTGCACCCGAGCTGCTGATCGGCGTCGCCGTCGACGTCGTGGTGAACAAGGGCGACTCCCTCGTCGGGCGGATCTTCGAAACCGACGACCGCTTTCACCAGCTGTCGATCCTCGCGGTGATCACCGCGATCATCTGGATCTGCGAGTCGATCTCCGACTACGTCTCCCACCTGCTCTGGCGCAACCTCGCGCAGACGATCGAGCACGAGACGCGGATGGACGTCTACGGCCACGTCCAGAGCCTCGAGATGTCGTACTTCGAGGACCACACCTCCGGTGGCCTGATGGCGGTGCTCGGCGATGACGTCAACCAGCTCGAGCGCTTCCTCGACCTCGGCGCCGACAAGATCATCCAGACGATCGCCAACGTGGTGTTCGTCGGCGCCGTGTTCGCGGTGATCTCCCCCACGCTGACGCTGCTCGCGTTCGCGCCGATCCCGGTGATCGCGATCGGCTCGCTGATCTACCAGAAGCGGCTTGCGCCGTTGTACGACGCGGTCCGCGCCGCGGCCGGGCGGATCGCCGACACGCTCACGAACAGCCTCGGCGGCGTCGCGACCGTCAAGGCCTTCGGCGGCGAGCAGCGTGAGGTCGAGCGGCTGCGCGCCGAGAGCAACGGCTACCGGCTGGTCAACCGCACCGCGATCGCCTACTCCAGCGCGTTCGTGCCGCTGATCCGGATGGCGGTCCTCGCCGGCTTTCTGATGACGTTGCTGATCGGCGGTCGCGCGGCGCTGAACGGATCCCTTGCCGTCGGCAGCTTCTCGGTGCTGGTGTTCATGACGCAGCGGCTGCTGTGGCCCCTGACCGACCTCGGCGAAGTGCTCGACAGCTACCAACGCGCGATGGCCTCCTGCCGGCGCATCTTCGGCCTGCTCGAGGTCCACCCCGCGATCACTCCCGGCGCGCGCGAGCTGCAGCAGCCGGTCGCCGGGGCGATCGGGTTCCGCTCCGTGCGTTTCGGTTACGGCGCGGAGGGCCCCGACGTGCTGCACGACTTCAGCCTCGCAGTCGCGGCCGGGGAGACACACGCGATCGTCGGCGCCACCGGTTCCGGCAAGTCGACCGTCGTGAAGCTCCTGCTGCGGCTCTACGAACCGGACAGCGGCGAGATCACGCTCGACGACGTACCGATCCGCGCGTTGACGTTCACCTCACTGCGCGGCGCGACCGGCTTTGTCGCGCAGGACGTCTTCCTGTTCGACGGCACGGTGCGCGAGAACATCGTCTATGGACGACAGGCGGCGACCGACGCGGACGTCGAGCAGGCAGCCCGACTCGCCGAGGCGCACGACTTCATCGCCGCGATGCCGGACGGCTACGACAGCCTGGTCGGTGAGCGCGGCATCAAGCTGTCCGGCGGCCAGCGCCAACGGCTGACGATCGCGCGGGCCCTCGTGCGTGACCCGGCGGTCCTGATCCTCGACGAGGCCACGTCGGCAATCGACAACGAGACCGAGGCCGCGATCCAGCGCTCGCTCGCCAAGGTCTCAGAGGGGCGCACGACGATCGTGATCGCCCATCGCCTGTCGACGATCCGCCACGCCCACCACATCCACGTGATGGACGCCGGTCGCGTGGTCGAGTCGGGCACGCACGACGCGCTCGTCGCGGCGGGCGGGCTCTACGCGGCGCTCTGGCGCGTCCAGACCGGCGAGGCGCTCGTCTAGCAGGCGTGCTCGGGCACCGCTGCCAGCAGGGACTCCAGCTCCGCGAGGATTGCCGGCAGCTCGCGGTAGTCGACCGCCGTGCGCCGGCTGATCACGAGCAGGTCCCTGTCATCGAGGCGCCGGTCGCGCCGCGGGAAGCCCAGCAGCAGCTCCATCATCGCGGGCGTGATCACGTTCGACGCGAAGCGCCGGTCATCGCAGTGAACGGTGAACGCCCGATTGAAGTCCTCGGATTCGAATTCGATGTCGTTGCCGAGGGCGACACCAACGGCCCGGCTTCCTGACCACTCGGGGAGCACCTCTAGGTGCCGACCGCGGCAGTCGCTGGCAAGCGCCACAACGGCGAACCTCCGCGCCGACGCACCGCGACCCTCGGTGATCTGGGTGAAGTCGCAGATCGTGAGGCGCCGGCCGTTCCACTTGCCGGTGATCACGTTGCGTGCATGGCAGCGGTCGCCTTCCTCGAAGATCGAGAGGTCCCACGCATTGATCACCTCGTCGTCTCGTACCCGGAACCGCAGGCCGTGGTTCCTGGCGAAGCGGCGGCCGGCCTGACGGTGCGCCGCCATCACCACCCAACACGCCGCGATCGCCGCCGCCAACAGCACCGCCCAGACTGCGACGCCTTCCTTGCCCTGGATGACGGCCTGGATCAGCGCGAGTTCGCCGAAGACGACGATCGCCACAAGCGTCAGCGGCAGCGGCATGCCGCGTCCGAACCAGATGATGCCGGCGCAGACAACGATCGCCAAGAGAAGGTTGAGGACGCCGGTCATCTGGGGCAGCACACCCTAATTGGTCCCGACCGCGCACACTACGGGCCGTGACCATGACCGGTGATCAGGCCCGCCCGACCGATGTGGTGATCATCGGCGCCGGTGCCGCGGGCCTGATGTGCGCTCTGACCGCCGCGCAGCGCGGCCGCCGCGTGCTGGTGATCGAGAGCTCCAACAAGCCGGGCAAGAAGATCCTGATGTCCGGCGGCGGCCGTTGCAACTTCACCAACATGTATGCCGAGCCGGCCAACTTCTTTTCGCAGAACCCGCAGTTCTTCCGCTCCGCCCTGGCCCGCTACACGCCGTGGGACTTCATCGCGATGGTCGCCGACCACGGCGTGCCCTATCACGAGAAGAAGCTCGGCCAACTGTTCTGCGACAACCGCTCCAGGGACATCCTCGCGATGCTGCTCGAGGAGTGCGAGCGGGGCGGTGTGGAGCTGCACGTCAACACCACCGTGCACGAGATCGACAAGACCGACCGGGGCTACCTGCTCACCACCGAGCTCGGGCCGGTCAGCGCAGCGTCGGTGGTGGTCGCCACCGGCGGCCTGTCGATCCCGACGCTCGGCGCGACGGGCTTCGGTTACGAGCTCGCCCGCAGGTTCGGCCACAGCGTGCTGCCGACCCGCGCCGGGCTCGTGCCGTTGATCATCACCGACCAGCTCAAGACGCTGTGCAGCGAGCTGTCCGGCAGCTCGGTCGACTGCGCGGTGAGCTGCAACGGTCAGAGCTTCCGCGAGAACCTCCTGTTCACGCACCGCGGCCTCAGCGGCCCGGCGATCCTGCAGATCTCCTCGTTCTGGCAGCTCGGCGACGCGGTGTCGATCAACCTCCTGCCCGACCGTGATGCGCTCGCCTGGCTGCAGAGCGAGCAGGGCGCGCGACCGGGCAGCGAGCTGCGGACCCTGCTCGGCGAGATCTTCACCAGGAAGCTGGCGGCGCGGCTGACGGACAGCTGGTTTCCGTCCAAGCCGCTCAGGCAGTACACACCGACCGAACTGCGCGAGATCGCAGAGCAGCTGAGCTCCTGGCAGGTGATTCCTGCCGGCACCGAGGGCTACCGCACCGCCGAGGTCACGATCGGCGGCGTTGACACCCGCGAGGTGTCATCGCAGACGATGGAATCACTGAAGCACCCGGGCCTGTACTTCATCGGCGAGGTGCTGGACGTCACCGGCCACCTCGGCGGCTTCAACTTCCAATGGGCCTGGGCCTCGGGTCACGCCGCGGCGCAGTACGTGTGACCGCAACGTGGTCGGAGGGACATAGGATCGCCCGATGGACCACGACGCATTCGGTAACGAGACTCCACGCCGCGAGAGCGTGGGCCCGCCCGGAACACCGGCGCGCGAGGCGGTGGCCGTCGTCCCGGCCGAGACCACGGCGCCTCGGCAACCCAGCAGCTGGATCGATCGCGTGCGCACACGGCTGTCCGCCAATCTGCCCAAGGTGAGCGGCAGTCTGACCATCAATGGCGAAATCTCACCCGAGCTGCACGACCGGCTCGAGACGATTCTCAGCGCCGAACACGTCGAACAACTCGATCGTGGCGAAACCGTCACCTTCGGCGATCCGGGCGTGGCGGAGCAGGTCCGGGACGCCGTGAGCGACGCGGCCGCTGCCGGCCCGAGCTTCTCGGTCAAGGGCGAGCTCACGCCTGAGATGCGGACACGGCTCGGGACCATTCTCGGCACCGACGACCTGGCGAAGCTTGCGCGCGGCGAGACGATCCACGTCGCGAACGCTGACGAGGGCCACGCACTGCAGAAGCTGTTGATCGAAGCCGCAGGCGTGGACCGCGGCGATGCCGCGCCCTCTTAGGCGTCGCTCGCCGCTTCGTGCCGGAAGCCCTCGAGCAGCGCCGCGCTGATCAGGCCGATCACCAGCACCGCCGCCGGCAGCAGCAGCGACTGGCCCATGGCATCGGCAAACGGACCTGCGATGCGGTCCGGCAACTTCCCCTGGCCGCCGGCCACAAGCTGGGCGCCACCGCTGGCCTGGTGCCCGAGTTCCGCCGCGAGCCGCGTGCTCATCAGGGCGGCGATGCCGGCACTGCCGAGCACGGCGCCGATCTGGCGCGTCGTGTTGTAGACGCCGGCGCCGGCGCCGGCGTTCTGCATGCCGAGGTTGCGCGTCGCCGTTGCCGCCAGCGGCGCCCAAAGGAACGCGCTGCCGATCCCGAACAGCGTCATCGGCAGCAGGATCGCCACGACCGAGCTGCCAGGCGTCATCTCGTGCCCCAGCCACACGAGTGAGATCGCCGCGCACGCGAAGCCGAAGGTCGGCGGAAGGCGCGGGTGCACACCATCGACGAGCTTGCCGACGATCGGCGCCAGGACCATCGCGGCCACCGCCATCGGCAGCAACAACAGCGCCGATTCCGTCGGTGAGTCGCCACGCACCAGCTGGGCGTAGAGCATGAACGGGAAGCCCAGTGCCGTGAACGTGAACGCCACCGTCGTGATCGCGATGTTGGAGAGCGAGAAGTTGCGATCCGTGAAGAGCCGCAGCGGCACGAGCGGCTCACCGCGGTTGCGGCTCTGCCAGAAGACGAACAGACCGAGCACGACGACGCCAGCGCCGATCAGCAGCGGCACCGAGATCGCGCCGCTGATCGTGCCCCAGTCGTAGCGCTCACCCTCCTGGATGCCGAAGATCAGCAGGAACACGCCGAGCGTCGAGAGCACGACGCCGAGCGGGTCGAACTGGTGACTGTGGGTCTTGAGCCGCGGCACGAGGCGCAGTGCCAGCACCAGCGCGATCACGCCGACCGGCACGTTGATGAAGAAGATCCACTCCCAGCCGGGTCCGTCGATCAGCAGGCCGCCGAGCACCGGCCCGACCATCATCGCCACGCCCGCCGTGGCACCCCACAGCGCCATCGCCTGGCCGCGTGAATGCGCCGGGAACGTGCGCGTGATGACCGCCATCGTCTGCGGCGTCATCATCGATGCGCCGAGGCCCTGCGCGACACGGGCGACGATCAGCTCCTCGATCGAACCGGTCAGCCCGCACCAGAGCGACGCGAGGGTGAAGATCACGAGGCCGATGACGTACACGTTGCGCGGCCCGACCCGGTCGCCGAGCCTGCCGGTGACCAGCAGCGGCACCGCGTAGGCGAGCAGATAGGCGCTGGTGACCCAGAGCGTGGTGCTGACGTCGGTGTCGAAGGCGGACGAGATCGCAGGCGTCGCGACGGAGACGATCGTCGCGTCGACGAGGATCATGAAGAACCCGACAACGAGGGCGATCAGCGCCGGCCACGGGCGGTAGTCGGCTGGCAGCCCGTTCTCGGTCGTCTGGTCCATGGGCTCCACCCTAGTCCCGTGACCACGTAGTTCTCCACGCAAGCTCACCACCTAGTACGGATACGCCCGCTCGGGAGCGGTGGGACGCTCTGCGTTCCCCGGAAGGAGCGCGACATGAAGGCACTTGTGTACCACGGCCCCGGCCAGCGCGGCTGGGACACCGTCGACGACCCCGCGATCATCGATCCGACGGACATCATCGTCCGGATCGACAGCTCGACGATCTGCGGCACCGACCTGCACATCCTCAAGGGTGATGTGCCCGAGACGACGCCCGGCACGATCCTCGGCCACGAGGCTGTCGGCACGGTGCAGGAGATCGGTGCGAACGTCAGCACCGTTGCCGTCGGTGATCGGGTGCTTATGTCCTGCATCAGTTCGTGCGGCCGCTGTCGCTTCTGCAAAGAGCGTCGTTACGGCCAGTGCCTCGGCGGCGGCGGTTGGATCTTCGGCCACACGATCAACGGACTGCAAGCGGAGTACGCGCGCGTGCCCTTTGCCGACAACTCCGTCTACAAGATCCCCGACGAACTCAGCGATGAGCAGGTGCTGTTCCTCGCCGACATCTTGCCGACCTCCTACGAGGTCGGCGCGATCAACGGCATGGTCGCACCGGGCGACGTGGTCGCGATCGTCGGCGCCGGCCCGATCGGGCTCGCCGGCATCCTCACCGCGTCGCTCTTCTCCCCCGGTCACATCGTCGCGATCGACCTGGCTGACAGCCGGCTCGAGAGCGCCGCGAAGTTCGGGGCGGACATCACGATCAACAACGGCAGCGAGGACGCCGTTGCGCGCGTGATGGAGCTGACCGACGGGCTCGGCGCCGACGTCGCCTTTGAGGCGGTCGGCGTACCCGACACGTTTGAGCTGGCGACCGAGTTGGTCCGGCCCGGTGGGCGCGTCGCCAACATCGGCGTCCATGGCAAGGCGGCCTGCCTGCACCTCGAGAAGCTCTGGATCCGTGACGTGACGATCACCACCGGCCTCGTCGACACGTACACGATCCCGCAGCTGATGAAGCTCGTCTCCAGCGGCAAGCTCGATCCGACGATCTTCGCCACTCATCGCTTCGCGCTCGAGGACACGATGAGTGCGTACGACACGTTCGCCGACGCAGCCTCGACACACGCGCTCAAGGTCGTGCTCGACGGACGCGCCACCCCCGATGCCACCGAGGCCCGGCTTGCAGAACACCTCTCCGCCGGAGCGGCCTGAGCGACCGCGGTCCCCCCCACCAGACACGAAAGCGAAGACATCATGGCCACAGCAGAACAGCCCAAGACCTACGCCGCACCGGGCAGCCCGGGCAGCCCGGTCGACCTCAAACCGCGCTACGAGAACTTCATCGGCGGCCACTGGGTGCCGCCGACGACCGGCAAGTACCGCGAGAACGTGACGCCCTCGACCGGCCACGCATTCTGCGAGGTCGCCGAGTCCGGGCCCGATGACGTCGAGCTCGCGCTCGATGCCGCGCACGCTGCCAAGGACGACTGGGCGCAACGCTCGCCGACCGAGCGAGCCGCTGTGCTCAATGCCGTCGCTGACGCAATGGAAGCCAACCTCGAGATGCTCGCCGTCGCCGAGAGTTACGAGAACGGCAAACCGGTGCGCGAGACGATCGCGGCCGACCTGCCGCTCGCGATCGATCACTTCCGCTACTTCGCCGGCGCGATCCGTTCCGAAGAGGGCCGGATCTCGGAGATCGACGACAAGACGTTCGCCTTCCACCTCCAGGAGCCGCTCGGCGTCGTCGGGCAGATCATCCCGTTCAACTTCCCGATCCTGATGGCCGCGTGGAAGATCGCGCCCGCGCTCGCAGCGGGCAACTGCACGGTGGTCAAGCCAGCCAGCCCGACGCCGTGGTCGATCCTCAAGCTGATGGAGGTCATCGGCGAGATCGTGCCGCCCGGCGTGCTCAACATCGTCACCGGCCCCGGCGCCGAGATCGGCCGTGCGCTGGCGTCCAGCAAGCGGATCGCGAAGGTCGCGTTCACCGGCGAGACGGTCACCGGGCGGCTGATCATGTCCTACGCGGCCCAGAACCTGATCCCCTCGACGACGGAGCTTGGCGGCAAGTCCCCGAACGTCTTCTTCGAGGACGTGATGGATGCCGACGACGCCTATCTCGACAAGGCGATCGAGGGCCTCGTGCTCTACGCCTTCAACAAGGGCGAAGTCTGCACCTGCCCCTCACGGGCGTTGATCCACGAGTCGATCTACGAGGCATTCATGGAGCGGTGCCTGGAGCGCATCGCGCAGATCAAGCAGGGTGACCCGCTCGACCCGTCGACGATGATTGGTGCCCAGGTGTCCCAGGCGCAGCTCGAGAAGATCGAGGGCTACGTCAAGATCGGCCGCGACGAGGGGGCTGAAGTGCTGATCGGCGGTGAGCGGCCGGACGTGTCCGATCAGCTGACCGACGGCTACTACTTCGAGCCGACCGTGCTGAAGGGCAGCAACGACATGCGGGTCTTCCAGGAGGAGATCTTCGGTCCGGTGCTCGCGGTCACGACGTTCAAGGACGACGCCGAGGCGCTCGAGATCGCCAACGACACGATGTACGGCCTCGGCGCCGGCGTCTGGACGCGTGACGGCAACCGGGCCTTCCGGATGGGCCGGGCGATCAAGGCCGGCCGGGTCTGGACCAACTGTTACCACCTGTACCCGGCACACGCCGCGTTCGGCGGCTACAAGGCATCCGGCGTCGGCCGCGAGAACCACCGGATGATGCTCGACCACTACTCGCAGACGAAGTGTCTGCTCGTGTCCTACGACCCGGACGCAATGGGTTTCTTCTAGCCATGACCAGCCGGGTCACCGCAACGCCGGAGGCGCTCGAGCTGATCGAGCGCCTCCGCGCGACGCACGGCCCGCTGAGCTTCCACCAATCCGGCGGCTGCTGCGACGGCACCGCACCGATGTGCCTGCGTGCCGACGAGCTCCCACAGGGGCCTGGTGACGTGCAACTGGGCGAGATCGGCGGCGCACCGTTCTACATCGACGCCGATCAGCATCGCCGCTGGGGCAACCCGGCCTTCGTCGTCGACGTCGCCGCCGGCCCGGCCGGCGGCTTCTCGCTCGAGGGCGCCGAGGGTGTGCACTTTCTGACGCGCGCACCGATCGGAGGATGAGCGGCCGCCGCAACGGTTCAGCGAGGCGCCAGGCGCGCCTCGGAAGCTGCCACCGCGCGGCGTGTGCGGTTGACGGCGTCGGGACTGACCGAGATGGCGTCGATGCCGGCCGCGACGAGGAGGTCGGCATATTCGGGGTAGACCGACGGCGCCTGGCCACAGATCGAGGTCTTCAGGCCGAGGGCCTGCGCCCGCTTGATCAAGCGAGCGATGTACTCCGTCACGGCGGCATCGCGTTCGTCGAAGACCTCGGCGACCAGTGCCGAATCACGGTCGGCACCGAGCAGCAGCTGGGTGAGGTCGTTGGATCCGATCGACACGCCGGCGATCCCGAGATCGCGGTAGCGCTCGAGATGGAACAGCACGGATGGCACTTCAGCCATCACCCAGAGCTCGAACCCCGGCCGCCCTGCGAGACCGCTGGCACGGACGAGCTCTCGGATCACGGTGAGTTCGCCGGGGGTGCGCAGGAACGGGATCATCACGTGGAGGTTCTCGTGGCCGGCGTCCCAGACCCGGGCCACCGCCTGCAGCTCCAGGCCGAACAGATCCGGCTCGTGCAGGTACCGCAGCGCACCGCGGTAGCCAATCATCGGGTTCGCCTCCTCGGGCTCGAACCGCTGACCGCCCTCGAGCCGGCGGAATTCGTTGGTCCGGAAATCGATCGTGCGGTACGTGATCGGCCGCGGTGAGAACGCCTCGGCGAACGTCGACAAGGCACCGGCCATGTGGGTGACGAGTTCCTCTGAGCGACCGTGCTCGATCAGGAGGCGAGGATGCTGGCCGTCCAAGGCCTCGAGCAACATCAGCTCGGCGCGCAGTAGACCGACGCCGTCGACCGCAAGCGCCGCGGCGCTCTCGACCTGGGACGGCTCGGACAGGTTGACCAGAATCTGCGTGGTGGTGGGGGGCGCCTCCGTGTCGGGGGTGCCCTCGACTGGAACCGCGGGTGGTCCTGCCGGGCTTGGCTGTAAGCCGGCGATCACAACTCCGACCGAGGTGTCGACGGTGACCTCCTGCCCGTCGGTCAAGGCCTGCGTTGCCGTCCTGGTGCCGACGAGACATGGCACGCCGAGTTCGCGCGACACGATCGCCGCATGACAGGTCATGCCGCCCGAGTCGGTGACGACGGCCGCCGCCCGGCGCATCAGCGGCACCCAGTCGGGCGCCGTCATCGGCGCCACCAGCACATCCCCGTCGCGCAAGCGCGCGGCGTCCTCGGACGTGTTCACGACGCAGACGGGACCTGAGGCACACCCCGGCGCAGCACCGAGACCGCGGACAAGAATCTCGCGCTGCTCGGCACTGGGCGTCATGCCGCTGGGGGCAGGGCGGTGGCCGACTGCGGTGATCGGTCGCGACTGGACGATCCAGATCTTGCCGCCGGCGTCGATCGCCCATTCGGTGTCCTGCGGTGCGGCGTAGTGGGCCTCGATCCGGCGCCCGAGCTCGGCCAGTGCGAGGATCTCGTCGTCGGCGAGCACGGACCGGCCACGCTCCGCGGCGTCGAGCTCCCGCGACCGGATGCCGCCGCCGTCCTGCTGCACAATCACGACGCCCTGATCGTGGACCTCGCGCGCCTCGATGTGTACGGGGTCCTTGGTCACGATGTACCGGTCCGGCGAAACCTGCCCGGAGACCACACTCTCGCCGAGACCGAAGGCACCCTCGATGATCAGGCGCTGCGTGTCGCCGGTGGCGGGATCGATCGTGAACATCACACCGGCGCGCGTGGCCTCGATCTGCTCCTGGATGACGACCGCGATGTCCAGCCCCTCACCTGAAATGCCCCGCTGCGCGCGGTAGGAGACGCTGCGGGGGCTGAAGAGCGATGCCCAGCAGCGGCGAACCGCGTCCTCGACGGCGGCAACGCCGCGCACGTTGAGATAGCTCTCGTTCATCCCGGCAAACGACGCGGCGGCTGTGTCCTCGGCCGTTGCCGACGAGCGGACGGCGACGGCTGCGTCGCCGTCGGCCCCACTCAGTTTCGCGTAGGCGCTCGCAATGGCGCCGGCGATCTGCTCCGGCAGCGGGCCGGCGAAGAAGAGCGCCTGAACGCTGGCGCACGCCCGCCGCTGGCCTTCATCGTCGTCGGCGCCGATCCCTTCCAGCAGCGCCGCGATCTGGTCCGGCAGCTCCAACGCGTCACAGAACGCCGCGTAGACATCACTGCCGACGACGAACCCGGCGGGCACCGGCAGGCCGGCACGGGTGAGCTCGCCGAGGTTGGCGCCCTTGCCGCCGGCGAGCGCGATGTCGTCGCGGCTCAGCGTCCCGAACTCGCGGGCAGCAGCTACAGAGAACGGCATGGCCAACAGAGACTCCTCGCGGTCGTGTGGTGTGATTCTCCGCGGCCGGAGCAGCCCGAACCTCCGGCGCCGCTACGGGCAGCCATCCGTAGCTATTACGGTGCCCGCGTGTCGCCGCCGACGCCCGACTGCGGCTCGAGGTCGACGAGATGATGATCGATCGCGTACCGCACGAGTCTCGCGCGCGTGTCTGCCTGTGTCTTGCTCTGGAGGCTCGAGCGATGGCTCTCAACCGTGCGGCGGCTGAGGTGCAGCTGTTCCGCAATCTCGGCATTGGTGTGACCGAGGGTCAGCAGCTCCAGCACCTCGGCCTCACGTGCCGTGATGCCGTCGGGCAGCACGGCCTCCTCGGGTTCCGTCGCCAACCGCACCCCGAGACTCGGGCTGAGGAAGGTTCCGCCGTCGAGCACGCTCTCGACGGCGCCGAGCAACTCCGGCCCAGCCGACTCCTTGAGCACGTAGCCGCGCGCCCCAGCCTTGAGCGCCGCGCGGGCAAAGCTCGTCTCCGACTGCATCGTCAGCACGATCACGGCCGTCCCCGGCGACGCCGCACGAATCTTGCCCAGCATCTCCAGCGACGAGGTACCCGGCATGTTCAGGTCGAGGATCAACACGTCCGGTTTGTGGCCGAGCGTCTTGCGTGCCGCTTCCTCCGCTGTTGCCGCCTCGGCGACGACCGTAAGGCCTTCACCGCCTTCGATGATCATCCGCAGTCCGTCGCGCACGATCGCGTGGTCATCGGCGATGACGATGGTTCGTTCTTCAGACACCTTCCGCCTCCAGCAGGGTCAGATGGTCGCCCCGGTGAGCCGCGGGGAGTTCAACGTGAACGGTGGTGCGTCCGTCCGCCACCGTGATTTCGAGGCTGCCGCCGAGCAATGCTGCGCGCTCGCGCATCCCCGTGATGCCGAAGCCGGTGACGCTGTCATGGGGATCAAATCCGCCCCCGTTGTCGACGACATCGGCGACCAGCAGGCCATCGATCGCCAACGAAATCTGCACCCGGCTTGCAGCGGCATGCCGCACGATGTTGGTCAGCGCCTCCTGAACGATGCGGTAGACAGCGACCTCGATCGCCGGGTCGAAACGCTCCGAATCCGAGTCGTCGCCGAGGCCGTCGAGCTGCAGATCGATGCTGAGCCCGGAGCTGGCCCGCACCCGTTCGACAAGGTCCTGCAGCGCCGGACCGAGGCCGAGGTCATCCAGACCGAGGGGCCGCAGCTCGGTGATCAGCGAGCGCAGGCTTGTCACCTGGTCGTTGGCGATCTCGAGCACGCGCTCGAATGCCTGCCGGAGCTCCGGCCGATCGATCTGACCAAGAAGCGCGGACAGGTGCATGTTGAACCCGCCGAGGTTCTGCAGCGTCTCATCGTGCAGCTCGCGCGCCCAGCGCGTGCGCTCAAGTTCCTGGGCCTGAAGCACGGAACGCACCCGCTGGTCGGCGACGTTGCGCGCCGCGTCGACGGCGACGGCCACGCTGGTCACGAAGCTCTCGACGATCTCGCGCCGCGCCGAACTGACCGCGACCGCGGCGGAGTCGATCAGCGACAGGGCCCCGAGCGGGCGGCCGCGATGCTGGAGCGGGTAGGCCGTCACCGATTCGAACTCGTAGTTCGCTCCGATCAGCCGTCGGAACGGCTGGATCAACGGGTCGTCAGCGTAGACCGTCATCGGCTCGCGGCGGGTCATCACGGCCTCGGACAGCGTGCCCGCCCGCTCGACACGCGTGCCGAGTTGCAGCGTTCCCATGTCCCCGGCGAACGCGGAAACGACCACGTGGCCATCCTCGAGCAGCACGATCGAGCAGGCCTGCGCCCGCGACAGCTCGCGCGCGTTGGCGGCGATCACCTCCAGCATCTGCGACAGATCGTCGTGGGCGGCGATCGTCGCCGCCACCTCAGCTAGCGCGTCG
>Ga0209023_10000381_pt1 | contig 69742 bp, 63 predicted proteins | sample LakOneMetagenome_FD_187468 | JGI IMG/M metagenome (GOLD analysis project Ga0209023, IMG submission 187468) | Freshwater and sediment microbial communities from Lake Erie, Canada (SPAdes) (version 2) | ecosystem: Environmental > Aquatic > Freshwater > Lentic | place: Lake Erie, Canada...
GCACCCAGTGAAAGCCATTCTTTATTTAAAAAAACGAACTGCGATTCCAGTAAATGATTGATATGGAAACTTGCCTGTTGGGCGGGTGTTTTTTCCTTATAATATTTCATGTTCTCATTTGGCCTCCTTGAATTTCCGGGAGAGGTGGAGAAGAACAGTCCTTCCGTTACGTCCACCACCAGCTTGCCTTTGAAGTTTTCATCAGCGGCAAGGTTTTCCAATATGGGGACAGGATTACTGCCTACACAGGCCAGTTGTATGGCATGATTCCCGGTAATGCTCTCCCAGGTATTGATGTCGAGATCGAATTTGATACGTGATGAACCGATGAAAACGGTTGCTTTATCAGCCGGTTCATACACCATCTTTCTTTTATCAGACCAAAGTGCAGGATCGTCATCATAGGAAGCGTCGTATCCTTTACTTCTGACATAAAGTTCCCAACTGATAACAGCCGCAGCTACCAACACCACGGTCAGTATGCCGGCTTTTGCCAAAGACGTTGAATTCATTTTTAATGAATTAAGAGTAATTAAATAATAAATTTCCAGGGATGGGAAAGCGATGTTAGTTGATCGGCTTTATTGCGCTGTGGTGAGCAACGCTTTGTTTCTGTTTCAACCGTGGCTAAAGATATATTTTAGAATCTGAAATTCATAGCTTTAGGCAAAATAAAAATGGGCAAATACGTGGGTGTTATTTCTTATAATGAAACGCCGCTGAAGAAGATCATCCTCAACGACATCACTACCATCTCCACCGATTTCCAGATGATGGGAGAAAAAGCGGCACAGCTTATTCCCGAAGAATCTACCGAACATGTTGAGATACCTTTTTACCTCACACTGCGGTCTTCGTTGTAATATTGCGCATGATAAATGATAAAACGGCTTTCCTTTTCGACCTGAACGGAACCATGATCGACGATATGTCCTACCATATCCGGGCCTGGCACCGCATACTGAATGACCTGGGCGCCAACATCAGCCTGGAAAGAATGCGGGAGGAATGTTATGGCAAGAATCATGAACTGCTGGAACGCATGTTCCCGGGCCGCTTTTCGGAAGAAGAAAAGAACCGGATGAGTTTTGAAAAGGAGAAGCAATACCAGTATGAGTTCAAACCACACCTGCAATTATTGCCGGGACTTGCTGAATATTTGGAAGAGGCACACAAGGCGGGAATAAAAATGGCCATTGGCTCTGCGGCCATCATGTTCAATATTGATTTTGTGCTAGATAATCTGAACATCCGGCATTACTTTGATGCAATTGTGAGTGCAGATGATGTGATCGAAAGCAAACCCAACCCGGAGACTTACCTCAACTGTGCATCACAATTAAATATTTCAGCAGAAAATTGCCTGGTGTTTGAAGATGCACCCAAGGGCGTGGAAGCTGCACTGAATGCCGGCATGCAATCGGTGGTGATCACCCTCATGCATGAACAGGAAGATTTTTTTCAATACCCGAATGTTATCCGGTACATAAAGGATTACCGGGAGTTAATGCGGTAAAATAAGAACGGCGGAAAATATTTTCCGCCGTTCTTATTCCGTGCCTTACCTGTTACCAGAATTTTGCATACAGCACTGTAAGGATCAGTAAGGTTATTACGATCATGGCGATGATGGATGGCTTCAGTTTGAACATGGACCTGTCCAGTTCAAATGCTTTCGGGTTTATTTTTGGTCCGGCAAGACTAAAGCCCACCATCACCAATACCGTAAAGAAGAACGACCAGCCCATATTGATGAGGAAAGGTATCTGCCAAACTTCTTTCCCGTTCTCCAGGGTTTTGAATGAAGTGTAAAGCCAGGTCTCATGACCAAAAACATTTACGGCATAGTTATTAAAGAAGATCGCAAGTATCAATCCTGTGAGTAACCCTGCCACAGCCGCTGCACCCGTGGTCCGTTTCCAGAACATACCAAGGATGAACATGGCAAACACACCCGGGCTTATGAAGCCGGTATATTTTTGAATGAATGTGAATCCGCCTTCGCCGCCGATGCCCAACAGGTCATCCCAGGTAAACAATAAAGAGATGAGTATGGCAGCTATAGCCACCATGCGCCCGGTCCATACCTGTTTGTTCTCGGTAAGTTCTTTTTGAAAATATTTTTTATGGATGTCCAATGTATAAATAGTAGAGATGCTGTTCAGTTTACCGGCAAGCGATGCAACGATGGCTGCTGTAAGCGCCGCAATGGATAATCCTTTTAAACCGGCCGGCAAAAAACCGAGGATGGCAGAATAAGCGCTGTCCATTTTATCTACCTGCAGGTGACCGCCTTTATTTAAAACAAATGCAGCAATACCCGGCAGCATCACGATCACTGGCATTAATAGCTTTAAAAATCCGGCAAACAGAATTCCTTTACGGGCTGTCTGCAGATCGGCACCCAGTGCCCGTTGTGTGATGTATTGGTTACAGCCCCAGTAGTTGAGGTTCACGATCCACTGCCCGGCAAAATACATGGCGATGCCCGGCAGCAATAAATATTTGTTCACGTACTCCTGCGTTGAACTGGCATCCGGTTTACTCAGTATCATGTGAAAATGATCCGGCGCTTCCTTCAACAACGTATTGAACCCGGCGATGGCATCTCTTCCCAATCCAAATTTTTCACTCACGATCGTTAATGCAAAATAAATAGTTGCCAGTCCGCCGATAATCAATACAGATACCTGGATCACATCGGTATAACCGATCACTTTCATGCCGCCCAATGTGATCACGAGTGAGAATATCGCTAAGCCGATCATGATCACGTGTAAATATTCCGGGCCTACCAAACCACTGATGGCAACCGCTCCGAGGAATAAAATGGAAGTAAGATTTACAAAAACATAAAGGAACAACCAGAAGATGGCCATGATGAGTGATACCGTTTCATTGTACCTCGTTTTCAGGAACTGCGGCATGGTATATATCTTATTCTTCAGGTAAATGGGGATGAACCAAACCGCAATAATGATCAAAGCAATAGCAGCGATCCATTCGTAGGCAGCTACGGCCACGCCCACAAAAAAACCATTGCCGCTCATGCCGATGAATTGTTCTGCCGAAATATTGGAAGCGATCAGTGAAGCACCGATGGCCCACCAGGTAAGCGAACCTTCTGCTAAAAAGAAAGCCTTGGAATCATGTTCCTTGGTCTTTCTTCTCCAGTAGATCCAATAACCATAGCCGGCTATTAAAATGAAATAAAGGATAAATACAACGATGTCTTTGGTTGCAAGATTATTCATACAGCTTGTTTGGTTTATGTGATCAGGATCTGTTTATTTGATAATACATTTCATTCCAGCGCAATTCATTTTTTAATTGGGGAACCGAAGTACTCTTTCCTATCAATACATATTCAATGCCCGCCATCTCCGCAAAATCTTCCAGGTGCTGCGCCGTTAAGTTCTGGCTGTAACAGGTATGATGAGCCCCGCCAGCCAGTATCCATGCCGCACAACCGGTCTGCATATCGGGCAATGGTTTCCACAATACCCTTGCAACCGGAAGTTTGGGCAATGTATGTTGCGGCTTTATAGCTTCCACTTCATTAACCAGCAACCTGAAGCGGTTTCCCATATCTACCACCGATGCATTGAGTGCAGCGCCTGCAGCAACGTTAAATATCAGCCTCACCGGGTCTGCTTTGCCGCCAATACCCAGCGGATGTATCTCACAGGATGGTTTTCCATTGGCAATGCTTTCACAGATCTCCAGCATGTGTGACCCCAATACCATATTATTTCCGGGTTCAAAATGGTAGGTATAATCTTCCATGAAAGAATTACCACCGGGCAATCCTGCTCCCATCACTTTCATCGCTCTTACCAAAGCGGCAGTTTTCCAGTCACCCTCTGCCGCAAAACCATAACCTTCGTTCATTAAACGCTGTACCGCAATCCCCGGAAGCTGAACAAGTCCGTGCAGGTCTTCAAAGGTATCCGTAAAGCCTTTAAAATTTCCGGCCTTCAAAAATTTACGCAGTCCAATCTCAATTTTTGCCGCATCACGCAAAGACTGGTATTGACTTCCGTTATTTTTTAATGATGCAGCAAGTTTATAGGTGCTGTTATAAATCTCAATTAAGTTATCTGTTTCTTTTTCCCGTATATTATTTATTACAGCCACCAGGTCGCCAATACCGTGTGTATTCACCGAGTAACCAAATTTCATTTCCGCTTCCACCTTATCGCCATCGGTTACGGCAACATAGCGCATGTTATCGCCAAAGCGGACAAATTTTGCTCCCTGCCAGTCATGCCATGCAGCAGCGGCCCTGCACCATACATTCAATTGCTGAACAACTGCTTCATCCTGCCAGTGTCCCACAATAACTTTCCTGTTTAGCCGCATGCGGCTCATGATAAAACCAAACTCCCTGTCGCCGTGGGCGCTTTGATTGAGGTTCATAAAATCCATATCAATATTTTCCCAGGGAATATCCCGGTTGAACTGTGTATGCAGGTGCAGCAAGGGCTTCTGCAAAATCTTCAACCCGCCGATCCACATCTTTGCCGGGGAGAAGGTATGCATCCAGGCAATGAGGCCGATGCAATTGGTTGCTGTATTTGCTTCCTGGCAAACCGCATAAATTTCTTCCGGCGTTTTTACCACCGGTTTGAATTTCACCTGCACGGGCATCTGCTTCGCCTCATTAAATGCAGCAGCGATCTTTTTTGAATGAAGCGCTACCTGCTTCAATGTTTCTTCGCCGTACAAATGCTGACTGCCGGTCACAAACCAGACTTCAAACTTCTTAAGATTTATCATTTTAATTTTTTATTTTATTATCCGCACCCCGAAAACCCTTCCTGCTGTCTTTTTATAATTGGCTTCGATGCGAACGCTGATCTTTTGTTTATTGTCAGTAACTGATTGCGGGATGGCATATATTTTATCATAGAATTTTGCTGTCAGTCCGCCGGGCCATGTCTCCGTTGCGATCAATTGTCCGTCCACTTTGATGTCGAACATCCGGTCTTTGTCATCGCCCAGGTATGTCAGCAATAAATTGTTCTGAATGCCGGGTTGCACTTTCATCTCAAATTCAAAATAACTTCCTGCCCTGGCTTCCCTGCCCGGCCTGCCCATTGCTTCATCAATATAAGACCTGTCGCCTGCTGTTAAATTATGATCCCTTTCCGGCTGCATCTCGCCAATACGGAAATTGTCAATGGTCTTTTCATCGATCTCCTGCTGACGCTTTTTTTCTGCTTCATATTCCTTTTGCCGGGCTGTCCATTCTTCATTGGTAAAATAATCCCAGTACACGCTGTAGTATTCATCGTACACTTTATAAAATGGAACAAGTTTTACATTGAATGGTTTGGCCACATCTTTTATTTCAAAAGCCATGTTTTCATTTACCGCAGGTTTGATCCAGTCGTTCACATTCTTATCATCGGTCAATAAAACCGGGGTACCGTAAACAGCATCGGGCATTTGTTTACCCAATTTACCCGCCAGCACAACAGGCCCGTATTTTAATGCGATGCGGTTGGCATTGTCGGGCATAGCTTCACTATACACATCCATTGAAAGATCAACGGTCACGATGTCGCCGTTCTTCCATTGCCTTGTTGTGGTAAAATAGCCTTCGCTGCTTAGCTGCGTATCTGCTGTCTTACCATTTACGTACAGTACCGGGTCATTTCTCAACCAGGAAGGCTTACGGATCTTTAAAGTAAACAGCGTTGGTTTTTTACAGGAGATCAGCAACTTTACTTCCTTTTGCTCCGGAATAAAATTTTGTTGCAGAACAGTTATCCCTTTCTCTTTCCATTGCAGCACAGAAGGAATAAAAAGATTTACAAACAAGGTATTATTTCCATCATGACTGTATATCTGTGCGGCATATTTAGTATGATTCTCCATACCACTGCCCACGCAACAGGTAAATGTATTTGTTGAATCGCTGAAAACTTTTTTGGCGCCCATCCGCAGCGGTACAAAATAACAGGTCATGCCGTTGGTTGGGTTTTGTGATGAAAGTATGTGGTTGTACAAAGCCCGTTCGTAATAATCCATTAATGCAGATGATGGCTCCATTGCAAATAAATGCTGCGTTAATTTCAGCATGTTGTAGGTGTTGCAGGTCTCACAGGTATTATCACTCAGGCGGTCATTTAATTTTCCGGCAGCGCCGCAATATTCATAGTTGCTGTTGCCGCCGATCACATAGGTATGATTGTGCACCATCGTTTCCCAGAAGAAAGAAGCAATGGTCTTTTCTCGTTCGTAACCGGTGAGCTCATATTGCCTGGCACTGCCAATGGCTTTGGGTACGTTGGTATTGCTGTGTTTGCCGGGCATGGGATCAATGCGCCGGGCCAGTTTGCCCATCACGAACTCATCATAGAATTTATAAGAAAGGTCTAAGTATTTTTTATTACCGGTGATGGCATAAATATTTGCCAGTACATCATTCATGCCGCCGTATTCACAGTTCAGCATTTTCAACCGCAGTGAATCCGGTAAATGATCAACCGTATTGAACGTCCAATCTGCCATGCCCGTAACCAGGTTCAGTGCTTTTTTATTTCCGGCGTACAAATAAGCATCCACCAAACCCGCCATTAATTTATGAACCGTGTACCAGGGACTCCATCCGCCATTCAGATCGAATCCGCCAGTTTTAATTTCCCCTTTGGCAACTTTTCCAAAAATGGAATCTTCATTTGGTATGGCACCGATATAACCTGTATGCCTTGCCTTTTGGCATTTCTCCAGTTCGTCAACAATGTAATTGATGCGGCTTAAAAATTCCCTGTTCTTTGTTGTTGTGTACATGATGGCACAGGCAGAAATATAGTGCCCCATCGTATGGCCCGATAAACCTTCACTCTCCCATCCGCCATACACAGAATCTTTAACAGGCAGTCCGGCATTTTTATAAAAGCGATACAATAAACGGTCGGGCTTTAAGAACAGCAGGTAAGCACTGTCCATTTGCATGGCGTGTTTAAACGGGCTGTTGAGTAACTGCACATCGGCCAGGTCAAATGCGTATGCTTTTACCGGCACTACCGGCTTTACCTTCATCCTTGCATCATTCTTTTGCGGCACATAGGTTTGTGCCGATATGAATGACGGAACAAAAACAAAAAACAATATCTTAAAAACTGTTTTCAATTTTTCTGTCTGAGAATTTAATAATTCACTTTAACGTCGGTGATCTTTTGCGGCAGCCATACCTGCATCTGGTTCTTGCCCCGGTTGCACCAGGTATAATAAGGTATGGCAGTGATGTTTTTAGTCACAGTTTGCAAACCCAGGCCATCGGCATTAATAATAACGACGGGAAGGTCCATTTTCAAAGCAACTACTTTTTCATTCAGCACGGTATAAGGCTCTTCTTTAACAACCGTGTTCTCCGGAAAGATCATGTTCAGCGCCTTGCCATCATTATCTGCTCCTTCCACACAATATACCAGGGGGCCACGCTGCAAGGCAATACGGCCCTGGTTTGCTTTGATCTCTTCCCTTGAAACAACTTGTTTTACATGCATAGACATATCGTACTCAACCACGTCACCTTTTTTCCAGGTGCGGTTGATGATGTAATAACCATTCGCTTCTGTAACTTCAGCAGGTTTGCCATTCACACTGAGTGCAGTGGGAGATGGCACTGCATCTATACCAATATAATTGTACAGGTTGCCCGGAACTTCATTGCCCGAACACCAGCCGGGTTTACGGATATGTAATGCAAATGAAGTTGGTTTAACCGGGTCAATATTTATTTTCACTGCGCCATCCAACGGGTAACTGGTCTGCATTTTCACTCCCACTTCATTCTTACCCATATTTATTTTTGTATCGCTGCCAACAAATAAATTCACCCATATCCCATTATCATTGCTTGCATAAATATAATTACCCAGGGATGCAATGAGCCGGGCAATATTGGCCGGGCAGCAAGCCGTACCAAACCATTCACGCCTGGCACCTTTTCCGGTTGATAGCAGGGGATTGCCGTAAAAGAAACGGTCGCCGCTTAAACTCAATCCATCCAATGCGCCGTTGTATAAACTTTTTTCCAGCACGTCGATATATTTGGCATCTCCGGTGAGTGCATTCATGCGCTGGTTCCAGAAAACCATTCCCACCGATGCACAGGTTTCGCAATAAGCCTGTTCATTGGGCAGGTCATAGTCAACAGAAAAACCTTCATTGCTGCCGGAAGAACCGATGCCTCCGGTGATGTACATGTTGCGGTACACCACGTCCTGCCACACCGTTTCCATCGCCTTCATATAACCTACATCTCCGGTGAGAGCAGCCACGTCTGCAGCGCCGGTGTACATATACATGGCACGCACGGCATGGCCGGTAATTTCTTTCTGCTCTTTCACCGGCACTACATCCTGTGCATAGGCGGTATCTTTCCAATCGGTCCAGGTATATCCTTTTGCCAGGCGATGCCCTCTTTCGGATAACAACCAATCGGCGAGTTTCAAATATTTTTTATCGTTGGTAACTTTATACAATTTCACCAATGCCAGTTCCAGTTCCTGGTGGCCGGTAACCCAATCTCTTTTACCCGGACCGAATAATGAATCAAAATGATTCGCCCATTTGATGCAAACGTCTAAGAATTTTCTTTTGCCTGTTTCATTATAATAAGCAACAGCTGCTTCGATCATGTGGCCGGCGTTATAATCTTCGTGCATGCTCATATCGGTGTAGCGGTTCTCCAATCCATATAAGGTATACCAGGTATTGAGGTAACCATCGGGTTGTTGCGCTGCTGCAATGATGTCGATCCATTCGTCTGCTTTTCTTTCCAGTGCAGAGTCGGGGTTATTTTTTAAGGAATAGGCAATTGCCTCCAGGGCCTTGAACACATCGCTGTCGTCGTAAAAGATCCCTTCATGCTTCTCTCCTTTCCTGCGGGCCACTTTCTGAAAGTTCTTTATCCTTGGTGTGGCTGTTTCTGTCTGGTAGATACAGGCATTTAATGTTGCCGTGGCCACCAATCTTAATTTCGGTTTCCAGAAATTATCGGTGATGTTCACTTTGGAAAAACTAACCGGCTCAAATTTTAATAAAGATGACTGGGCAGATGCAATAAGATGCATCAGCATCGCTGGTAAACCAATAGATACTATTTTTTTCAGTTTCATGACTCGTTCGTTTTAGAAATTACTTCACCGAAAATTTATACACAGAAATATGCGAATACGTTTCGCCTGGTTTTAAAATGGTATTGGGAAATGAAGGCTGGTTGGGGCTATCGGGGAAATGCTGTGTTTCCAGGCACAGGCCACCGTGCAAAACATAAGGCTTGCCCCCCACACAACCCGTTAATGTTCCGTCTAAAAAATTGCCACTGTAAAACTGTATGCCCGGTTCGGTAGTAAACACTTCCATGATACGGCCGCTTGCGGGGTGAAACAATACAGCAACCTTTTCCAATCCATTTCCGTCCCGGTTCAATACCCAGTTATGGTCGTAGCCTCCCTTCACACTATCAATATCTTTCCCGATCAGTTTTGAATTAGCAAAATCGAAGGGCGTGTTTTTTACATCATTATGTTTTCCTAATGGAATTAATTTGTCATTCACTGGTGTGTACTTATCTGCAACCAGCATCAACTCATGACCAAGAATTGTTGAATCGGTCCCGGCAGATAAATTAAAGTAACAATGATTGGTAAGGTTTACCGGCGTTGCTTTATCCGTAGTGGCCTTGTATCCGATCTTTAATTCATTGGCAGAGGAGAGTGAGTAAACAACTTCCACAGTAAGGTTGCCGGGATATCCTTCTTCTCCGTCTTTACTTATATAAGTTAACTTCAGGCTGCTGTCGCCGGGAAGTTTTTCTGCATTCCACATCACCTTATCAAAACCCTTCAGTCCCCCATGAAGACTTTGGCCATTGTTGTTTGCCGCCAGTATATATTCTTTTCCATCCAAAGTAAACTTCCCGTTCGCAATCCGGTTGGCATAGCGGCCAACCAGGCAACCGAAATATGGGTTGGTCTTTTGCAGGTAACCGCTTAATGAATCGTATCCCAGTATCACATCGCCGTCTTTCCCGTTCTTATCTTTTGTGATGATCTTTGTTACGGTGCCCCCGTAGTTAAGAATACTCACCTGCATACCCGAAGCATTGCTGATGGTATATTCAGTTACAGCCTTGCCTTCAAAATTACCGAATGGTTTTTCGGAGATCCCGGCTTTGGTATTGGCAGAATCGGCGCCGACATTTTTATTATTATCTGATGAGTTGTTGTTGCAGGAAATGCAAAGCGTCGCAAGTCCAAACAGCAAAAAGAGAATTTGTTTTTTCATGATGCAGTTTTATTGTCCGTAATAAGAATTGTGACCGTGTTTGCGTTGCCAGTGTTTGTTGATCAGTGTTTTTTTCAACGTCGGTGCATCCGGGTTTACCTGTTCTGTGATCAGCGCCATTCTTGCGATCTCTTCCAGCACAACAGCATTGTAAACTGCTTTATCAGCGGTCTTACCCCAGGCAAAGGGTGCATGGTTTCCTACCAATATCATTTCAATTTCTTCGTAAGAAAGATCTCTTTCCTTCAAGCAATTAATGATTTGAAAGCCGGTCTCGTATTCATAGTCGCCTTCAATGCGTTCATCATCCATGGGAGCGGCGCAGGGAATATTAACCGTATTATGATCGGCATGCGTGGTTCCGTATATCGGGATATCACGCTGCGCCTGTGCCCAGGCAGTGGCATACGTACTGTGTGTGTGAACGATGGAGCCGATATTGAGCCAGTGTTTGTATAAGACAGCATGTGTTTTTGTATCGGAGGAAGGACGCAGATCTCCTTCAACAACATTTCCATCCAGGTCAACGATCACCATTTTATCAGGCGATAGTTCATCATAAGGAACGCCGCTTGGCTTGATGGCAAAGACACCGGCTGCCCTGTCAACAACACTCACGTTTCCAAAAGTGAAGATCACCAGTCCGTGCTTTGGCAGCTGCATGTTTGCATCATAAGCCGCCTGTCTGATATGCTGATACCTGGTTTTGTTTTTTTCCGGAGAAGAAACAACTGTTTGCTGTTCAATAAAACTTCCGAGTTGTTGATACTGCTCATATCTTTTCTGATAGATGGCCGCTTTTGCCGGGTCGGGAGAATATTCTGCATCGAACCCTTGTCCCATGGCCTGCATCGCATCTTCTACTTTTGGGTAGATGCCGGCAACCGTTGCTGCAAACATAGCTGCACCAGCTGCACAGGTCTGTTCAGATCTGTGAATGCGGATGGGCCTGTTCATCACGTCGGCCATCATCTGCATGATGAAGGGAGATTTTTTTGCCACGCCTCCCAAACCGATCAATCCTTTTACGGGAATACCTTCACTGATGAAGCGGTCTACAATTGCTTTTGCCCCAAAGCAGGTTGCTTCAACAATTGAACGGAAAATCTTCGGCGCATCACTGGCAAGGTTGATACCGGTGATGACTCCTTTCAATAGTTGATTTGCATCAGGTGTTCTTCTTCCATTCATCCAGTCAACCGCCAGCTCGTCACTCTCATCTAGCGGAAGTTTTGCTGCGACTTCCGATAACGAAGTTATCGTATCTCCCCTCTCCTTAAGGAGAGGGGTTGGGGGTGAGGTAGTGGGTTGCCAGTTCAATAAATTGCTGAACCATGCATACGCATCACCAAATGCACTTTGTCCCGCTTCCATTCCGATCATTCCGGGAATGACCGAACCATCTACCTGTCCGCAGATACCTTTTACTAAAATATCCTTTACTTCATCCACCGGTGCAACCAATATATCGCAGGTAGAAGTGCCCATTACTTTACTGAGGTAGTAAGGTTCTACCTGGCCGCCCACGGCACCCATGTGTGCATCAAATGCGCCCACTCCTATCACTACATCGGTTGATAAGCCCAGGCGCTTTGCCCATTCTTCACACAAGGTTCCGGCGGGCTGATCGGAAGTATATGTTTCTGAAAACAGTCTTGCAGTAAATCCTTTCAGCAAGGGATCCAGTGACGTGAAAAATTCATCGGGCGGCAATCCGTTAAAATCTCCAGCCCACAGGGCTTTGTGCCCGGCGGAGCAGACCGACCTTTTCATTTGATGAACATCATTACCACCAGCCAGTAAGAATGGGATCCAGTCGCAGTGTTCAACCCAGCTATAACATGCTTCTCTCACTTTTTCATCTGTCCGAAGAACATGCAGCAGCTTAGCCCAAAACCATTCGGATGAATAAATGCCACCCACGTATTGTAAATAGTTTGTGTCAAATTTTTCAGCATGGCTATTGATGGCTGATGCTTCTTTTATGGATGTATGATCCTTCCACAAAACAAACATCGCATTGGGGTTCTCTTCAAAACCGGGCAACAGAGCTAACGGCGTTCCTTTGTTATCCACTGCAACAGGCGTGGAGCCGGTGGTATCAACGGAAATGGCTTTTACATTTGCCGCAATTCCCTCCCCTGCTTTCTTCAGGCAGTCTTTGATGGCTGATTCAAGCCCTTCGATGTAATCGAGCGGGTGTTGCCGGAACCGGTTGGAACCCGGATCGCAGTACAGGCTTTTTTTCCAGCGGGGATAATAAAAAACGGAGGAAGATAATTCATCTCCATTGGCTGCATTTACCAGTACGGCCCTGACAGAATCAGTGCCATAGTCAACTCCTATAACATAGCGGTCGTTGTTCATGATAAAAGATGAGTGTCAAAATAACACTTATTTGCCAAACCTGAAAAGATCATTTTCACCGGGGCCTGTCAACCGAATATTTCACGGGCAGGAAGGAAACTCATGAATGCATCAATATTGGAATAATACTTCTTCTTGTCCAGCTTATAATAAAAGGCGCCCCTTCTTGATTTCTCTTTTTCCTTATGCTTTTGTTTGATAAGAAGCTTTGTGGACAACAGTTTCCGGTTGAAATTGCGTTTGTCGAGCTTCTTATCATATACCGCCTGGTACAGGTTAAGCAACTGGGGAATGGTGAACCGGTCGGGCAACAGCTCAAATAATAACGGATGCAGGGCTGCTTTATATTGCAGCCGCTTTTTGGCCAGGTCAACCATCTTGCGGTGGTCGAATACCAGTTTGGGTATTTTTTTTACCGGCACCCATTCCGGATGATGATCATTGCTGAGCTGCTTCTCATATTTATGTATATCCACCAGGGCAAACCAGGCAATGGATACCGTCCGCTCAACGGGATCACGGTTGGGATCACCAAAAGCCTGCAGTTGTTCCATGTAAACATCTTCCAGCCCCGTGAGTTGTTTCAATATTCTCGCTGCCGCTTTTTCCAACCCTTCTTTGGGCTGCACAAAACCGCCCATCAGGCTCCATTTTCCTTTTTCCGGTTCCAACCCTCTTTGGATGAGCAATAGTTTCAGTTCATCCCCGTCGAAACCGAAGATGATACAATCTATCGCTACCAGCATGGCAGATTGGCCTGCATATTTTTTCATAACGGGAGTAATATACAAATTTAAGGATTCAGGCTATGGGGCCAGGCATCGAAAGGGTTTGTAGCGGGGAATGAAATTATGCCTGGCCGGGTTACAGAGGATTTTGCCTGTTTTCAAGGCCAAGGGGACAAAATTGTTGTCGGTACGCCGACAATTGGCCCGGCTTTACCATGTTACATTGCAGGTTATTATTAACTTTAACCGGCATAAAATTCAAACCATATTTCCCGATGGCCAAAACATCCACCAAGGAGTTTGAAAAAGACCTCAATCTTTCGCATTTCACTTTTGAGAATCTTCACGAAGCAGTTTTTTGGGTGAATGCAGAAGGCCTTATTATTTACGTAAATGACGCTGCCTGCAAAATGTCGGGTTATTCAAGAGAAGAATTGACAACCATGCAGGTGAAAGACATTAATCCCTCGGATATTGTGGCCGACTTTGGTGCTTTCTGGAAACAACTCAAAGCCAAAAAACATTTCACTTTTGATGCCAAACATAAACACAAGACGGGTTATGTGTATGATGTGGAGATCACCGGCAACTTTATAGCCTACAATGGGGAAGAATTTACCTGCAGCATTGTACGTGACACAAGCCGGCGAAGAAGGGAAGAGGAATTACTGAGAACAATATCTGAAGCAACATCCGGCCTGGTTGGCCAGGATTTTTTTGAAGCGTTAACCCGTTATGTAACACTTTCCCTGGGAATCAAAACCTGCATCATCACAGAATGTACCGATGCTGACAAGACAAGGGTGCGAACACTCTCTTACTCAAAAAACGATAAGCTGGAAGAAAATATTGAATACGATGTGGAAGGCACCCCCTGCAAACTGGTGATGGAAGGAAAAGGTACTGATCTTTTCATTCCTGAAGATCTTGATAAGACCTACCCGCTGGAAGCCGGTTACGATTCCTATGTTGCCGTACCGATTTACAGTCCGTCTACCGGGGATGTGATCGGGCATATTGCAGCGCTTGATGACGTGCCAATGCGGAATGAGATGAACCAGACCTCCATTCTCAAAATATTTGCCGCCAGGGCTGGTGCAGAAATTGACAGGCTGAAAGCGGAAGAAAAATTAAAGATCGCAAACAGCGAACTGGAAAAACTGCTGGCAGAAAGTGAAGAACGGTTCAAAGACCTGTTTGAAGAAGCGCCCATTGCGTATGTACATGAAGGGCTTGATTCAAAATTCATCAAAGCAAACCGGGCAGCGTTAAGAACACTTGGGGTACGCCCTGATGAAGTGCCTTATACCTATGGAAAGACAATGGCACCCGATACGCCCGATACCCAACGAAGGATGAAAGAAGCATTCGAGTCAGTAGGCCGTGGCACGGATACCAGTGGTGTGATATTGGAATTGAGGCGCAAAGACAATGGCAAACCCATCTGGATACAATGGTGGAGCAATCCTGATGTAGGCGGACAGTTCACCCGTACCATGTTCATTGATATTACCGATAAGGTTTTGATGGAACAGGAGCAGGCAAGACTGGAAGCACAGAATAAATACCTGCAGGAAGAGATAAAATACAGCCACAATTTTGAAGAGATCGTGAGCCGAAGTAAGAATTTTCATAAGATCTTACAGCAGATAGAACAGGTTGCTTCCACCGATGCAACCGTTTTAATTACCGGTGAAAGCGGCACAGGAAAAGAATTGCTGGCAAGGGCCATTCATAATATCAGCAACCGGAACAAGCGGCCACTGATAAAAATAAACTGCGCAAACCTTCCTGCCAATTTAATAGAAAGTGAATTGTTCGGCCATGAACGCGGCGCATTTACCGGTGCCATGGAAAGAAAGATCGGCCGCTTTGAACTGGCCGATGGCGGCACCATATTTTTAGACGAGATCGGCGAATTGCCGGTAGAATTGCAGGCTAAATTATTAAGGGTTCTGCAGGAAGGCGAGTTTGAAAGGCTGGGCAACCCGAAAACGATGAAAGTGAATGTTCGGGTAATAGCCGCCACAAACCGCAACCTGGAAGAAGCCATTACCAAAAAAGAATTCCGGGAAGACCTGTTTTACAGGCTGAATGTATTCCCGGTCATTTCACCACCATTGCGTGACCGGAAAGAAGATATTCCTTTGCTTGTAAAACACTTTGTGAAAAAATATGAAGGAAAGATGGGCAAAGAGATCACTGATATACCCGACAAGGTGATCGATGCATTAATGTTATACGACTGGCCGGGCAATATCCGTGAGCTGGAAAACCTGGTAGAAAGAGCATTGATATTATCCCCGGGAAATACGCTTGCATACGGCAGCTGGATACCTGCTGTAAAGACTGCCGGCCCTAATGGCAAACCGGCAGTTCAAAAATTAAATGAGGTGGAGAAGCAGCACATAATAAGTGTATTGGAAAAGACCAACTGGAAAGTGAGCGGCGAAAAAGGCGCTGCCAAGATACTGGGCATCAACCCTACCACCCTCGAAGCCAGGATGAAAAAGATGGGGATAGAAAGGAATAAACAAAAGTAGATTCCAATTGCCTTATTGTTAGTTGGCTAAATTGATACGGAGCTTTCTTTTAAGCATCTTCCGGCAATTAAACAGTATGACCATTTAGCGATGTATTATTTGATACAACCACCAACACAGGATGCTATCTGATCTTCTGACCTGTATAAACTGATCGCCGAAACCCTTTTGATGCTTTCATCTTTTACATAAAGTATCACCCAATCATCCTGCTGTACGGCCCTTGCCTCTATCTCTACCGGTTCTGCCACAAAATCCCGAACCGCTTCATTCATCTTTTCACCGTTTGCACCAACGATCAGATAATAATTCATCGCTCCTTTTTCATTCATCACTTTTAATACGGGTGGTATGCCGCCCAGGATACAACGGATGGCACAATCACGATGCACTTTGCCTTCACCCGGTTTCATCACCCCGAAATAACACTTGGGGTCAATGATCTCTCCCTTTATTTTCTGCAGGCCCAGGTCTTTTTGCCGGGGCAATAAAGAAACAGCTGCATTTTCTCCAACAGCAATAACCGGGTTCTCTTCCTTACTTACCTGCAGCAATGTTTTTCCATCGCTGTAGAGCAATGTTCCTTTCAGGGTGAGTTCTTTATTATTGAATGAAGTGTTCTTTTCTTTTTCCAGTTCCATGATCGCTGTTTCCGCTCCGTGCTTCCCATAGCCTACCAGTGGGATGGTAATATAAGATGCATTGCCCCAGGTATCCCTGCCGTTTACAACTTTAAGCATAGGCACCGGTGAATTAATATAGATCCCTTTTATCGCGGTGCTCTTGCCGAATTCAAAAACTGCCGTCGAAAATTTCTTTTGAAAAGAAGCCAGCAGCAGCCCAACAATCAATGCCAGCGGAAAAAGTATGAACAGCACGCTCTTCACCTGCTTTGCAAAAGAAGCAGGTGCCTTGGGCATCCATCCTATATAAAACTCTGAATTCTTCATTCTTAATTTTTAATTCTTAATTAATAACCGCTCCCGGTCTTTCCGTTCCTTCAGCAAATGGTTTTGGGTTGAGCCATACGATTCCTTCTTCAATTTTTACATCATAAGTACTTACCTTCTCTGTGAACGGCGGCGGCGATTGCCCGTTGTTAGGCAAATACTGGTATCCATGCCAGGGACAGGTTATACAGCCATCGATGATCTTTCCTTCGCCCAGCGGGCCGCCCTGGTGTTTGCACACATTATGCACGGCGTATAATTTATTTTCATGTTTATAAACAGCAATGCGCTCTTCATCAATACAAAATATTTTTGCCCGGCCCTCTTCAAATTCACCTGCGTCACAAACTGCAACAAAGCCTTCTTTTGCCAGGCCAAATTTCTCATTGTCCTTTTTAATTTCTCTTCGCCCGGCAATGAGGTGAAGGCTGATAAGCCATAACGAGCCGGCCCCAATGAGCAAGACAAAGACCGGGTGGGTCTCATATTGGATCACGCCCAGCATCACATGCATCACGATGAGAAAATAAGCCAGGTATACGAACATGTGCAGTGTCTTCCATATTTTAGGTGAAAGGTTGTGCAGCCAGAAATCGTGACTGGTCACCGCCATCAAAAAGAAAATGACGAGTGCAAAAAATCCCAATGACTGGAACGGGAAGCCGCTCAGTGAAAAGAAATTTGTATTGGAAGTAAAAAGTGAAACAAACGGATTTACATTACCCAGCGAATGAAACTGTATGATACTGAAAATGCCATGTACCGCAGCAATACAGAACATCGTTACTCCCAAATGCCGGCGGTTGTATAAAAGCGGCAGGAACTTTTTATTGATCCTGGCCAACGGGCCAATACTCAATATCACATGAAGTAACAGCACAGCTAATGTGGATGCAGAACGGATCAGCACTGTTTCAAATGTATAGTCAGGATTTACGAATGCCGTAATAACAATAAAGGTTGTTAAATACAAAACACAAAACCCAAAGATGAACCAATCGTATAGTTTCTTCTGCCTGTTCCACCCCACTGCGGTATATCCTGCACTCATCGTTTAAAATTTTATGCTGTCGGTTATTTGCTGGTGAATGATGTCGTATACAATAAAGCTGTAGCGGCCGGTTGTATCTGCCTTTAACGGAAAATAATAAGTACCGGTTGACGCGATCCTTCCGGTCAGTTCCTTCTCTTCAATACTTCCTTTATAAATAAGTGAAGCCGGTTGTGTGGATGCTTTTGTATTGACCCATTGCAACTGGTAATTTTTTTTATCGGTTGAGCTTCGCAGGTAAACGGAATAGTTCTTCGTTTCCAGTTTATTGATCACAACCGGCAATGCCTCACTGCTGCCGGCTTCCAATAAGTTACCGGTTGCCTTTTCAGGCACGGCCATATACCCGCTGATGATGCCCGCAGGAACCAGAACCGCCAGCAATGTCCATATCTGCAAGTGTCTTTTACGAAGCGGTTTCATCATGGCTTATCGTTTTTACATTCATCCATTTCTTTATCAATACTGGCCACAAAGCAACCGTGCCCGGGAATATGATCATCCGGAAACCAGGGCCGGAACCATGAGCAGCCGTATCCACTTTCTTGATCCCCCTGCTTAAAAAGAAAACTGCAAACACCACCCCCATTACCAGGTACACGAATCCCAGCATGAGTGCTATTTTAACTGCTATCATCATGTCATTTAATTTTCTACCATTAAAATGCTGTTGAACCCATTCAATCCATCCGGTTCCCGGTAGGGGTTGTCAATATCCTCCATCCATGTCTTATCATCTACAAAGAATTTGTATTGATAGGTTCCCTTGGGCAACATGGGTATCTCGATCTTCCACATACCGTTTGGTGCAGGCTCCATTAATAAAGAATCATGTGCCCAGTGATTAAAGGTTCCGGCCAGGCAGATATGCGAAGCGCAGGGGTTCTGGATATAGAACTCGATCGCTTTTTTACGCTTATTGATAAAAGGGGATGTATGTTGTTTCATAGCAAATAAATTTTGTAAGGTCTTTATGACGGCTTTCCCGGGATGTATCATTCCGTATCCTTGCTGTTCGGCGGGTAAGTTGGGTAAGCGTTTTGCGGTACTGAATAATATCCTTCTAATTTGTGCCGGCGTTAATTCCGGTTGTATCTCCAGCATTTGTGCAATTACAGAACTAACAATGGGTGCCGCAAAGGAAGTTCCGTCAACGTGCATATAATGCGGCGAAATATATTTGGTTTCCTGTATCCGGCTCTTTAGTTTCTCCCTCCAAAAAGTTACATCATTTTCCCCGGACCCGTCAATGCTGATACCGGTTTTATTTGCCGATGTTAATATCTTGTGCTTTAGCTGCTCATCGGCTGCCCGGTGCAACTCATACAATGCCTTTGCAGTCTCCTGCTCAGGGGTTTGGGGCAATATGGGTGCAGCGATCCATATCGCATTGGCCATCAGCTCCGGTTTGTGTAATTCATCATCTGTTTTACCAAAAGAGGAGTGATATAATTTGTTCTCTGCCCCGTTCAGTTTATTGTTATCATCCCAGCCTCCTACGGCAATTACATGGGGAGAGTTGGCCGGAGGTTTTACAGCAGCACGGTCATCGTTACCCACAGCAGCAACAATGGTAATTCCCTTTTCAATTAACTGTTCTGCCAGTATATCAACTTTGCTTTCTTTCCAGGAACCCGTTGCATCATCGCCCAGCGACATATTCACAACCCGGATATTATACTGCTTATGATGCTTCATTACCCATTGCAATGCTTTGGAAATATTATCTGTGCTTATCTTCCCCTTATCGTCCATCACTTTCAGCAGCACCAATGATGCCTCACTGGCAATGCCTTTATACAAACCATTGCTGAGAAAACCATCGCCTGCACATACCACACTGGTCATTGTTCCGTGCCACGACTCATTATGCGGCTGCGAAAAATATTTTGCGGCAGTACGTGGCTTGGTAATGTCTACGATCTTTTTAATGCGGTTCTTATTTTTAACCAGGTCGGGATGCAGATAAAATCCGCTGTCGATGAAACAAATGGTAACACCTTTGCCTGTGTACTTAGGGTTTGCATCCACCCGCAGGGCAGTGGGAAGGATGACAAAATCGTCTGCACTTTTTACGGAAAAAAACGGGCCGATTTCTGGAAGCAGTTTCTGCTCCCTTATTATTTCAATATTGTAATAATCAATACAGCGGCTGCAAATACCGTCCTGTTCGGCCCAGGAAGGATTATTTTCTTTGATCTTATCAATAACTGCTTTCTCGCTGCTGATATGAAACCGGTACAGCAGTTCATCAACGGCATCGTTGCACAAGGGGCAGGTTATTTTTCCGGAACTGTTCATGAATCAATTTTATATCAACAAAGAAAAGGCAACCTGGAAAAGGTCATTGTCGGGCAGTTGACCAGCTAAAAGAAAAAGGCACGCATGCGTGCCTTTCAGTATTAATTAACCAACCAATCTACAGATGATCCAGCAGGTCTTTAACGCTGGGACGTTTCCGGTAATCAGCATCAAAATATTTATAAATGATCCCGCCATTTTTATTGATAATGTATACAGCCGGCACAGGCAGATTTGTTCCATTGCTCCCGTTCGCTTCATTAAAGTCAATCCCGTACCCTTTATATTTTTCAATGGTTTTGGGATCCACGGCAAAAGCAACATCATAGCTTTTCATGATCTTCAGGCCCTCATCAAAAAGGATCGGGTAAGTAGCTTTTGTCTTTCCAATGGTCTTGCTGATGTTCTCCGATTTTTCCGGCGTTACCGCAATGAGTGTTGCTCCCTTTGCCGTGATCAGTGAAAGTGAATCTTCCAGGTTCTTTAATTCCCTGTTGCAATAAGGGCACCACTGGCCACGGTAGAAAACCAGTACAACAGGCCCGGCTTTCAGTTTTTCTTTAAGACTGATGGACTTGCCATCCTGGTTCTTTGCCGTAAATTCAGGGGCATTGTCATTTACATTCAGGCCCTTCGGGCCATCCTGGGCATTGAGGTTAACAGCAACGATCAGTACGCCGAGGGACAGGATTAATTTCTTCATGTTTTTAAACAAATTTACAGCGTTGAATATTACAGGTTTGTCAGCCTGCCGACGTTTTGCTCTTCTACCGAACTGATTCTTTTATAAGCATGGCATGGCCATCCGGATCTTTTACAATAAAAGATTTAGTGTGCATACCGTTGGCGTGTATATGCACCAGCTCCTTTGAAACAAATGCATAGCCGGCATCTTTTAATTTATTGTATAAGGCTTCCGCATCTGCCGTGAATAAGCTGGTTTGCCAGAACCAGGCATCGTCGGACCTGGTATCAGCAGGATAAGCCTTACCCGGACCAGGTTTGAGGTATTCCAGGAATTCCACACCCGGCCCTGCAGCCGCCCTGAAACCGGTGATGTGCAGGCTGGCGCCTTCTATATTATTAAGATGTTCCTGTTCGGTACCGAAATTCCAGCTATCACCTTTTCTTTCAATACCCAGCAGGTCAACATAAAATTTCTGGCTGTTGGCTGTACTGCTCACACCGATTGCGGTATGGTCGATGCCCAGGAATATTTTGCCATTGGCATGCTGCCATTTAGGATTGCCCTTTCCTTCTGGAAAATAAATAAGCTCCAGGTTATGATCATCCACATCATGAAAGTAAAATGCCTTGATACCTGCTGCAGCAACGTTTGTAACCGGTAATGTCTGTGGCGCCGTAGAAACATACTCCACGTTAAATTTCTTAAGCTGCGCAAAAGCCTTGTCCATATCACTTACCACGATGGCGATATGCTGAAAGAAAAGGTCGTTGGCTTTCTGGTCTTCGGGTATACTTCTTCCACCGGCAGTTAAATAATCCGTCAGTTCAATAAACTCATCTCCCAGCTGCATACGTACCACACGCATGTTCAGGCCAAAAACCCCTTCCAGTTTCTCATAAGCCTGTCCACTGAATTCGTTATCGGAAACTTTTTTAAAGCCCAGCACATCCTGGTAAAACTTTACAGAACGGTTCATGTCTTTTACGGTAATACCAATCGCATCTACGCCGGTAACCTGGGCATAACTGCCAACAGTAAATAATACAATACAAATACTAACCTGTAATAACTTTAAGATCTGCTTCATGTTGTTGTGATTGATCATGTTTAATTTCATATTGCCGGTGCACCACTCTTAACCTTGCCCGGCTTTTCTTTTTTTTTACCAATAAATAGAATTCTGCTGCTGCAAGCATTCCTGTCAACGGCATGAAGAGGTAAAGCCAGAATGCTGTCCAGGTATGTGCAGGCAACGCACTGGCAAAACTTCTTGCCGGGTTCATTCCAAAGCCGGATACAGGGCCTGCAAGGATCACCCAGGTACAAACCAGGCAAGCAGCAAATACCCTGGTATATTTTTTAAGTTTATCATTAGCAGATGTAAATAAGACCATCGTCATGGTTACAAATGCAATAATAAATTCAGTTATCAATGCACCTTCTGTTCCGTATTTGCCCGGCACAGTTACTGCTGAATTTACCGGTGCATCCGTTAACAGGTGCCCCATCAGCAACTGCATTACATAAACGGCTGCGGTTCCACCTATAAATTGAAAGATGATGAAGAATAGTGCATCATACCGGCACATTTTATCAAGCCGCAGAAAAGCCAATGTAACTGCCGGGTTTATCTGGGCGCCGCTGGGTGCTGTCCACGGTGAATAAAAAATGAACAATGCTGTGGTGCCCATCAGGATGCCCATCACTATGTTTTTTTCTATGATGGCGGGAAATACATGATACCAGGCTCCCTTTTGTGAAAATAGCAAGGCGCTGAAAAAACAGGCGGATACCATAAAGATGCCCAACCCCAATGCTTCCTGCAGGTAATGTTTCCAGTTGCCCGCAAATGATGCTTTCAACTGTATCCAGTTCGATTGGCCGGTAGTTCTCCTGATTGGCATGACTCTCATGATACAAAGAGAATTATTTGGGTTGTTAACGACTGTCTCCGGGTTGACAAAAAGGGCTATTTGATTTTCTTTTTGCCGATCTCAATACTGATGCCGGCAAGAAAAATATGTTCAAACCTGTTTACCCAGGCAGTAGTATATTCTGCATGTGGTTGAAGTATCCATCCATCAAGCCTGATGCCTGCACCGGTATTGACTGCCCAATACCTTTCATAAACAGATTCATGCAATTGCCTGTTGTTCTCTCTCACTTCATTGTAACCAACTCCTGTAATAGGGTAAAGTACCAATTGCCTGAATCGAAAAATATCATAATGAAAATTAAGGTCAATATCCCAGGCCGATCTTTCTATTCCTTCTGACTTAATTCCAATATGCCGGGTATAAAATCTTGTCAGCTCAAGCCCTCCTGAAAATTTTTCTGTAAAATGAAAAAACGCAGCCGTATTGATGCCTTTCAGATCAAGCGTGGTATTCCTTATGACAGCCCCATCAATACTCAGCTTTTGAGCAAATGTCAGGTTGATACAGAACATAAATGATGTTAGCAATACTGATTGTTTATACTTTTTAAAGACCTTCATACTATCTTTTAAATTTTTACTTTTGAGTTTTTGTGGTGCATCTCCTTTAATTCCCTGCCCAGGAAATAATTCAGTGCAGTCCGCAATACAGCAATAGCAGCCAGTTTACCTATATCATCCCAACTGGGTGCCACTGCGGTTGCGAGCACATCTGCTCCCAGCAGTATTTCCAATGCAACAGCAACTGCACTTCCAAATCTTACTCTTGATTCTTCAGCAGTGATAATTACTTTGCCCATCCCGATCGAGCCTGCATAATTGATAACCAGCTTTACCAGGGCAGCACCAATCACCAGGGCAGAAATAATTTCCAATCCGTGGCTTATGTAAATGGTTATTGTCTTTGCGATCTCCTCCATTATTAAATTTTTAAAAACGGCGACGGGAGAACCCATCGCCATTAATCCAAAACCAACTGCTAATGAGAAAACTATTTTTAAACTGCCGCCACAGCAGCCATATTCTTCTTTTCATGCTGAATCTTCAGCACATCTTTAATGATATGATCACCCACCCGAAGTGCATTGGCAGCGATCGTCAGGGCAGGATTGAAAGCGCCGCAGCTTGGAAAGAAACTGGCATCCACCACATACACATTATCCAGGTCGTGTGCTTTGCAATTCAGGTCCAGCACCGATGTGGAAGGATCGGCACCAAAACGGAGAGTGCCGTTCTGGTGACTCATGCCACTTACATCCAGGTCATATCCTTTCCATTGTACGTCTTTATAATCCCCGTCCAGTTCTCCTAATTTTTCAAATACCTGTTTCAGTTTATCCTTCAGCTTTTCATAGGCGGTGTAATTGGTTCTTGTATAATCAACTTTTATAGAACCGTCTTCTCTCAGGGTAACACGATTGTTTGCTGACGGAAGATCTTCGGCTGTCAGCCAGAAATCGATCGTCATTTCTTTTAGTTCTTCATAAGTTTTCCCAGGGAAAATATCTTCGGCCATCCATAATATGGTATCAGGATCATTACGTCCCATCAGTTGAATCTCACCCAGTGGCAATTCGCTGTCATCAGCACCATGATAAAAATCTGCAAGCCCTAAACTCTTCTGAAAAACACAATCATTTTTCTTTTTGGTAAAAGCAACCAGGCAACCGTTATGGTGCAGCATTAAATTCCTGCCCACCTGTCCGCTGGAATTAGCAAGGCCTTTGGGATGAATATGATTGGCACTCCGAAGGAATAAAGCCGCACTGTTAACCGCACCGCAGGCAACAATAAAAGTACCGGCACTAAAGAACAGTTCCTCGCCTTCAACAATGGCTTTTACTGCAATTATTCTGGTACCGCTTTCGTCGGTAATTAATTTCTCCGCGTAAGCATGTGTTATCATTTCCACGTTCGGCATCATCAGGGCATGATTCAGTGCCATGGTCTGTGCATCTGCCTTTGAATCGGTGAGGTCGGGAAAGCCGTCAAAATTCTCCAGTATCAAAGGCGATACATTTTTGCTGGTATCCTGCGGCAGGTTCACACCCATCGGCAAAGGGAAGGGTTGCAGGCCGATCTGTTTCATTTTAATTTCCAGGTCCTGGATCAGTGGTTCATAGGGCAATGGCGGCAAGGGATAATCAAAAGATGCCGGTGGTTCTGTTGGGTCAACGCCTCTTTTGCCATGCACATGATACATCTTCTCAGCCTGGTCGTAATAAGGCCGCAACGTATCATAATCAAATGGCCAGGCCGGCGAATTGCCACCATAATGTTTCACTTCTTTAAAATCGGATTCACGAAAACGGAACAGGGCAGCACCGTACATTTTGCTGTTACCACCCACATTATAGTGTATGTAGGGCAGGAAAGGTTTATCATCCTTATCATACCAGTTCTCTTTGGGACGGTATCTTCCCAGGTTCACCACTTCATGCGGATCCCAGTTCTGTTTTTCTTTTGGAATGAATCCCCCTCTTTCCAGTATCAGTATTTTTTTTCCGGTTCCTGCCAGCTTTTTGGCGATCGTGCCGCCACCGCTGCCGGTGCCGACGATGATGATGTCGTATTGTGTATTCATGGTTTTAATTTTCAAATACAAAATGAATCATTCCGGCATTAGGTTGATGTCGTTTGTTTGACGAAAAGATGCATTTATCAGCATGCGTTCATCTGTCTTACCGGGGACAAACAAACAAAATCCTTCCGGCTAGTTTTGTGAATCATGAAACAGGCCGACATACAATTTGAAAAAGAAACACTCCGCATTGAAACCTTCAGCGACGGTGTGTTCTGCATTGCTGTTACACTATTATCCATTGAGATCGGGGTGGAACTTCATGGCGAAGTAAGCAATAAAGGGTTGCAGGAAGCCCTGTTGCACAAGTGGCCCATCTGCCTGGCTTATGTCATCAGTTTTGTAAATGTATTGCTGGCATGGATCGGCCATCACGGCCTGTTTAAAATGTTCAGGAAGACCGATAACTCCATCATGATCACCAATGGTTTGGTACTGATGCTGGTGGCGCTTGTACCCTTCCCCACCAAAACACTCGGCGAATTTTTACTGACCAATGCTTTTCAAACCGCTGTTGTTTTTTACACCGGCTATTTTGTACTGATAAGCCTCGCCTTCCGTTTACTTTGGTTTGCTGCCAAACGGAAAAAAGAATTACTGATCCACAACATCACTTTAAAACAAATAAAACAAACCACCCGTAATGAGAACACCGGCCTCGTCTGCAATACCCTCATTTTCGGAGTAGCTTTTATAAACCCCTGGGCAGCACTTGTACTCAGTTTTGTGATGTGGGTTTACTGGATCGTTTTTGCCTGATGACCAGACCGGTTCACACACGCCTGCCGTTGATATTGAAAATATAATTGAGCTGTATGTTCTTCGAAAAAATAAATGCCAGGTCTTCATCGCAGCAGATCCTGAACTTTCCTACAATGGTATAGGTAAAATACTCCAGGTCATTATTCTTATTCAACCGGAATTGTTCCACCGATAATACCCCGAATTGTTTTTCGAAAATGAGTTCAATGCCACAACAGCCTTTTGATGGCCGGTAGAACCGGTAAACCAATTGCTGCGGCCCCGACAGCATTTCATTTTTTTCAAACCCCATCGCCTGCAGATAATTTTCATTGATGCAGTAAACAGGTGTTTCATTAAAGAGTAAAGGATATACGAATTCCTCATCATGCCTGATGTGTACGTACATAAGCAGTGTTTAGGGTTAATAGTTCTGTTAAAAAAGAAATTACTTCACAAATGAGCAGACATATTGTTCCGTTCTCCCTGGTCCGTTGATCTTAAAATAATAAACGCCTCCTGTCATCCCGGCCGTATTTACCCGTACCTGGTTTGCGCCCGGGTGCAGCAGGCTGCTGCTACTTTGCATCACACGCCCGCTTACATCAATTATATACCAGGATACCAACAGCGGATCAAAACTGTTCATGGAAAAGATAAGATCGTCGGCCGTTGATCTTTGCCAGCCGGTAAATTCAAGGCCTTTCTGATTATTTGTAACAGCTACTATCTTACTTTCTGTTGTGTCGCCCGTATTTTCTATCATGATCAGTTTATAATAATTCGTCCCGGGCATCAGCGCATTGTCATCAAAAGTATAAACGGCATTGCTGTTTGCCCCAACAGTTGCTATTTCCTTGAACTGTATTCCATCCGGGCTTCTTAAAATCGTATAGGAATCTGCCTGCTGAAATGGATCGAGTTTCCAGTTAAGTTGTGCTTTATTCCTGTTTATTCTTCTGCCGGCAAAGGAGATCAACCGTACAGCCAGAACTCCACTGCTCAATTTATTACTTGCCACAATGGCTTCATATATCTTGTCGTTGCCTGCCTGGTTAATGTGCACTCCATCCCCGGTGTCATAAATCCCTTTCAGCAGGTTGCCATTGGCCATGCTATCCCATACGTTTATATAATATGCCGGGTAGGTTGCGGCGATCCAGTCTTTGAGCGGAGTTGTATTTACACCCAAAGCTTTGGTATAATCTTCCGGCAGAACAATATGATAAACCTTTGCCCCGGTGGCCAGTAAAAGCTGCACGAGTGAATCATAATTGTGTTGCACTTCAGTGAATGCTGAACCAAAACGGAGATCGTTGCTGCCGATATTAAGCAGGTATTTATTGGGCGCCAGTTTTATGATCTCTTCCTGGCGGCTTAACACATGTGTAATCCGGTCGGCCCCGCCGGCATTTATCAAAGCAGCGGGATAAACAGTATTCAACTGCGCTGCATATCTGCCCGAAAAGCTGTTGCTGAAATAACCGATCGTCTTGCTGTCGCCGATGGTCACAATATTCCCCCCGGTAAACTCTTCGCTGCTTATCTCAATATTTTGTATTTGGTGTGTACCACCCAGTTCCATCAGTGAAAAATTACTGGTATTCGGAACTACATAGGTGCTGCCGTTTGTAGCAAATGTAAAACTCGCTGATGCCGTATTGCCCGAGCTGATGTTGTGTGCCGTAAAATGAAACACACTGTCGTAAAATTCACCGTCCAGGTCAATCACATCATTTAAGGCAACACCCAAAGGAGCAGCGCCGGATGCAACAATGGTCCTGCCCGACTTAACAATATATAAACCGCCGTTACCCGTATTGCTTGTCTGGATAAATCCCATAATGTCGTTCTGTACATATTCGTTGGCTGACTTAAGCCCAAAACCAAGGCCATAAGAGCTTCCGCTCCATGCCATGATCTTAAACCGGAGTTTAAACCGCCATTTCTCCAGCTTGGTGCGGTACCCTGTAATATGAATGATATTGTTCCAGTCGTCCTGCGTGGCACTGCTGATATTTACATATCCGCCATTCAGTGCAGCCGTTGTATTACCGTTGGTGATAAAATCAGAAACACTGTTCCAGTTATTCCTGCTGTAAATGATGCCATAAGGCACAGGCGGCATAGCACCGGAATTGTTTAGGGGAAAAGATATTGCGTTGCCGGTTGAGGTAAAAAAAGAAACCAGGACAAGAATGGAATAGATGATGGATCTCATATACAGAATTATTAAAGTGGTTATGTTATTGGATGGATGAGTAATTTATTGTTTCAGGAATTTTTCAATCTTCCCGTTTACGTTAATAAAGTAAAAAGCGGGAGGTAAAGCACTGATGTCGATCCTGCTGTTGCTGTATGCATTCATTTCTTTCAACAGACTGCCCTGTGCAGTAAGTATACGGATATGGAGAGGTTCCGTCTTTTCCGAACGGATATAGAAATGATCTGCCGACGGATTTGGCGTAATGGAAAAAGAAACTCCGGTAAGTTTGTAAAGATCAATCCTGTTTATTTCACTGTATTTGACACGGCCGTCTTGATAATTTATGCGGAGCCGGTAAAAGTTAACTCCGTAAGCAGGGTTGTTATGCTGCAGCTGGTAGTCTTTATCTCCGGCCCTTTTTATGCCGATACTGTCCCAGTTAGATTGATCTGCACTGTGTTCTGCGGTATAATCCTTCATGCCGGTTTCATCACTTATATGCCAATTGAGCTGAACAGCATTGCCTTTTTGTTGTGTGGTGAAGCCCGTGTTGTTTGCAGGCAGCACAGAGCAGGAGCCCAGGAATCCATATTTACCCTGGAGGTAAGCTTCCACCTGGCTGATCTCCGTTGCGATCAGTACCCGGTCATAAACAATTATTTCAGCAATATAACCACTCAGGAAACTGTAGTTCTGTTCCGGCGCCCGGCCCCCGATAGTGGAAGTATCATTGATAAGCCTGCCAAACAGGCCGCTTGATGAAACGGCAACAGGTGATGCATTGTAATTTGAAGCATAGCAGGAAGGAGAAGATATGGGCCCGCCATCATAGGTCATTGTAAAAATATTTCCGGCAGCCGAGAAACTTATATTGTTTCCGAGAGACGGTACTGTGGTACCACCTGAGAGGCTTGATGGCACTTCAGATAAATAAGAAAGTGGTTTATATGCCGGGTGATCGGTACAGAGTATTTCCGAATAGGTATTGGAAATACCTTTTATAGACAACAGGGTTTCGGGATTACCTGCCAGGCCGGGCTGAAGGAAAACAATGAAAATGGTCTTTGGCCCGGAGAGTTTGAATGCGCTTCCAAGATAAGTACGCCTGCTTACATCAAAACGGATAAGTGGCTGTGAGCATAAGGTGTTGCCGATAGCCACCAGTTGGGGGCGGTAACTATTTACGTCCTGGTGAAAGTGATTACCGTTGCCACTCTGATCTTCCCATACCTGTACAAGGTCTCCCAGGATGGCCTGCGTGCCGGAGTTGTTATTATATACACCCCGGTCGGCACGCAACCATAATACGCTGCCGGAAGAAGGAATTTGTGCGCAGGCCATCCGGCCTGCGCATACAAACAGAAATGAGATTAAAAGGTTTTTCATTGAACTGGATTTTAGTGTTTGTAAAAGGATATTGCCTGAACGCTTACCTGCACATGGGAATGCAGCAATCGTTTCAAAGTCAAGTTTAGCAGATAAATTCAGAAAGCAGATCAAACTTTTCTGAAAATTTAAACCTGTTGTAAAATAGTTTACAATAAATAAGGGGTGCAGGAAGATCCGAGGCCTTTACCCGGTGAGTTTTTGTTTCTCGATATCCTGTTCAAGGAATGAATTGCTTACTTCAATTTGTTTGCGGGAATATTGCACCAGGCCTTCTTCCTTCAATTCAGTAAGCATGATGTGCATGAACTGGCGTGTTACGCCGATGAATTCCGCAATATCGCTGAGGGAAAAATAATTCTCCAATATCACACTGTCTGTGGTTCTTGTTCCGGTACAGGCAGCCCAGCCCTGGAAGAAATACAGGAGCCGCAACCTGGCGTCCTTGCTTGTCCAAACCGAATGCCTGGCTTCCAGGTGCCGCAGCTTCATGCCGATCATTTCCATATAATTGAGCGCCATCGTGTGATTACGCTGAAGTATTTTTTTCAGTTCGGCCGAAACAAAATAAAACATATAGGTATTTGCCCTCAGCCCGGTCACATAACCATCAACATTTGACCCGATGAGGGAAAAATCACCGAATACCTCTTTATCTACCAAAATATCTTTTACGGCATCATTACCGCTGCCATTGAAATGTACCAGCTTGGCAGTGCCGTTGCCCAGGAAAAATACCCGGCCCTGCAGTTCGCTGTTCAGCAGGAACGGATTATTCCTCTTCAACTTAACCAGTTTTGCTTTTGAACACACTGCCCGGAACTGTTCTTCATCCAGTTGCCTGAACAAAGGATGTGGTCGTATATAAGAAGACTTGACCTTTTCACTAATCAATAAACTTTTCATTTCACCCTTTTTTTAACTGTTGAAACCTAGTTGGTTTGAACCGGGGGGCAAAGTTACCGGTAGGAATTCCATCGAACTGTAAGCTGGTTTACATCCGGCAAAAAATCTTCCGCAATATTACACCGCCCCGTTGCAAGAGAGCACGTGATGCTTTTTATCATTAATTTTATTCCATGTTCACACTCATCCGGAAAAATATTGAAAAACATACCCGGCTTTCCAATGAGGAATTCAACTATTTTACTTCCCTGCTGCAGTTCAAACGCCTGCGCAAAAAACAATTCCTGCTGGAGGAAGGAGCAATATGTAGCCGGGAATGTTTTGTGAACAGCGGCTGCCTGCGTATGTACAGGCTGAATGAGAAAGGCCAGGAACACATCATACAGTTTGCAACGGCCGACTGGTGGATCGGCGACCAGTACAGTTTCTTGACAGGAGAACCCTCTGCTTATTTTATTGATGCACTGGAAGAATCAGAAGTATTGCTGATAGAAAAAGATAAACTGGAACAATTATATATCCAGGTGCCAAAGTTTGAACGGTTCTTCCGCATCGCTTTTCAAAACAGCTATGTGGCGCTACAGCGCAGGATACTGGCTGGCCTGAGCCAGACTGCCGAAGAAAAATACCTCGACTTCCTGAACCGTTATCCCGACCTGGAACAAAAACTCCCCCAACACCAGGTAGCTTCTTACCTGGGCATTACGCCCGAATCACTGAGCCGCATACGCAAACAACTGGCCGGTAAATAAATTTCTTATCATAGGTCAATGTCTTTTCTTATCCTGCATCATTGGAGCAGGCCCCTTCCCCGCCGCAATTTTGTGTTGTAAATAATATCATCAACATAAAATAAACGATCATGAAGACGATTTCAGAAAAACTAAACCATCTTAACCAGTTAATACTGGAAGGTAAAATGATGGATGGATTTGAAATGTATTACGACGATGAAGTGGTTATGCAGGAAAATGAGCTTGCCCCAACCGTAGGCAAAACAGCCAACCGCCAAAGAGAGCTGCAGTTCCTCGATAACATTGCTGAATTCCGTGGCGCTTCAGTGCTCCATTCAGCCGCAGGCGAAAACATCTCGTACGTGACCTGGCATTTTGATTACACCCATAAGGAATGGGGCGTACGCAATTATACGCAGGTGAACATGCAGCACTGGAAAGACGGCAAGATCATCAAAGAACAATTTTTTTACGGTAACTAAAAACAAATCGATGTTTATTAAGACATTTCAAACAAAAGAAAATACGGCAGCCACGGTCTTAAGGATAGTACTCGGACTTATTGTATTTCCGCACGGCGCACAAAAATTACTGGGTTGGTTTGGTGGCTTTGGTTATACCGGAACCATGAATTTCTTTACCGGCACGGTTCACCTGCCCTGGATCATCGGCTTTTTGGTGATCATGACCGAGTTTTTTGGTTCCCTGATGCTGATCGCAGGTGTTGCAACAAGGTTTGTTGCCCTGCTCTTTATCATTAATTTCACCGGTGTGATCCTGACCTCACATCTCTCAAATGGATTTTTTATTAACTGGCTTGGCAACCAAAAGGGAGAAGGGTATGAATATCATCTGCTCATCATTGGTATGGCTGTCTCTTTACTCATCAGCGGGGCAGGGAAATTATCGGTTGACAGGCTTTTGGTAAGGAATAATGAACCCAGGCCCTGACCCGGCATATAATACATAAAGAATTCAACCAAAATGAAAGGCCTTCATTACGGAAGGCCTTTCATCAAATTCAGTAAACTTGTGATGTCCATTTATGCACGCAAATGGGGTCATCGGTTTTCACAGGACAGGATCGAATCGGTTAGTTTTGGTGTTTGGATATCTGGATTTTTCTAACAGCACAAAGATGCAGCATCCGTGAAAAATAATCCATAAACGAAGACGTGAATCTGTTGTAGATGCCTTACGATATTTTCGTACGCATTTGGCCATGGATGAGGGTTTTCACGTTGCAAAATCGTTGCCGGACAGTAAAATTACCATACGCAGTGTCATATACTGTTGTTCCCGATTGCCGCAATAAAAGACCCGACAGCTTTTCTTATTGCCTCCAGCGTAGCCATGTCCTTCACTTCCTTATGCTCATCCAGCTTGCTGCGGATGAAAGAGATGAGTAAGGTTGCATCTTCGTTTATTTTTGTACCCAATGCTGTCAATGTATTTAATAATGCTGCATGCGCTTTCTGGCCTTGTGATGCAGCAGTGATCAATGCAACCGGTTTATCGGTAAAAGCGGTTGTGGCCACTGTCCAGTCCAATGCATTCTTTAATGCCCCCGGAACCCCAAAAGCATATTCAGGAATACAAAAGAAAACGCCATCTGCTTCTTCAATACTTTTAATGAACCCGGTTACCGGGAATGGTAATTCGCTGCTGTCATTAAAGGCAGCTATCTCACCGATGGCAGTATATATCTTAAATTCAATATTATCCGGAACAAGCCTGGCAACCAGTTTCAGGATGGCTGTTGCCGATGAGTCTGCACGCAGGCTGCCGGAGATGCCGAGTATCTTTATTTTCTTATTGCTCATAGTGTTTATTAAACCGCTATACCAAAACTACGCTAATCAAAACGGATAATTGTCGTCTGCACGACGCAGCAATGCAGCGGCGGGAAATTTGTCCATCAACCAGCGTTCATCATCCATTTTTTACAGGGCATTGCCGGGACATCTTTGCACTGTCAATAACGACATCAAATCAAAAACGTAAAAAATGAAAAAGTTCACAGTACCAACAAGAGACGAAGTAGCGCCTGCCAACCAAACTATTTTTGATAACCTGACCAAAGCATTGGGCTTTGTTCCGAACCTGTACGCCACCATCGCTTATTCCGGTAACGGCTTATCAAGATACCTGGCTTTCCAGAATGCCAAAACAACCTTAAGCAACAAAGAAAAAGAAGCGGTAAACCTCATCGTAAGCCAGGTGAATAACTGCCTGTACTGCCAGAGTGCCCACACAGTGATCGGCAAGATGAATGGATTTACCGATGAACAACTGCTCGATATCCGTCGCGGCATGGCAGACCATCCCAAACTAAATGCCCTGGTGAAATTAGCAGCAAGCATCACCAAAAACCGAGGCACAGCCGATGCGGCATTGGTTGATGATTTCTTTGCACAGGGTTATACCAATGAGAACCTGGTTGACCTGGTGCTGCAGGTTTCAGATAAAACCGCCATGAACTATCTGCATAACCTGACACAAATCCCTGTTGATTTTCCACTGGCACCATCATTGGAATTAACAGAAATAATCAGCCAAAATTAAAAAACGATATTACAAAAGCCGGTGAACTGATCCCGGCTTTTGTTTTCTCCATTAAACTTTTAAAGCAACATTATGGAACAACGTCATCCCCTCCCGCCCTTTACCTTAGAGACCGCTTTGCAAAAAGTACAGATGGCCGAAGATGCCTGGAACAGCAAAGATCCCGAACGGATCTGCCTGGCTTATACCATCGATACCGAATGGCGCAACCGCACCGATTTCATCAATGGGCGTGAAGCCGTTAAGCAGTTCTTAAAAGGCAAATGGGAAAAGGAATTAAATTATAAACTGAAAAAAGAACTATGGGGCTTCCGGGAGAACCGCATGGCCGTTCGTTTTGAGTACGAATACCATAATACAGAAGGCCAATGGTTCCGTGCCTACGGCAACGAGAATTGGGAATTTGATGAGAACGGGCTGATGCGGAAACGCTATGCCAGCATCAACGATTTGCCTATTGAAGAAAAAGACCGGAAATTTAAATGATAACTTTGCCTGATGCTGAATAATGCAACACATACATTGGTGAACCCGCAGAACGGGAACCTGGCTTTTAAATACCTGGAGTTTGAAGACAACAGCTTCTTCGACCATATACAGCGTAATAATTATTTTTCACTCATCTGGGTAACAGAAGGCTCTGGAAAATTAAAAGCTGATTTTACGGAATATGATTTTGCTTCAAACAGCCTGTTTGCCTTTTCGCCCTACCAGCCTTATATGTTCAGCGGCAATGTGCCTATTAAAGGAACAGCCATTCACTTTCACCCGGAATTCTTCTGCATCTTTAAACACCACAAAGAAGTTTCCTGCAACGGCGTTCTGTATAATAATATATACCAGCCGCCCTTTGTTACCGTGGATGAACCTTCGGCGGCCACCTTTAAAATGCTTTGCGAACAGATAAAAACAGAAATGCAGAACCCCGACCTGGCGCAGTACGAACTGCTGGTCTCGTACCTGAAGATTTTCCTGATAACGGCCGCCCGGTTAAAAACACAGCAGCAGCCGGAAGCTGCAGCAGCAGTGAAGGGCCTCAAGGAACCTTTTATCCTGCAGAAACTGAAAGATGCCATTGAAGAAAATTTCAAGATCAAGCACTCCCCGGCTGATTATGCAGAGATGCTGTATATCTCCCCCAAGGCATTGGCAAAGATCACCAAGTCGCATTTCAACAAAACACTGAGCAGTCTTATCAACGAACGCATCATCATTGAAGCAAAACGGGAGCTGTACCTCAGCGATAAGACCATCAAGGAGATCGCTTACGAACTGGGTTACGAGGATGAATATTATTTCAGCCGCTTCTTTAAAGTAAATGCAGATGTATCGCCGCAACTGTACCGGGAAACCGTTGGCTTTGCCAGGGCCCTGGCATAAAATAATACAAGATGAATTCCGGTCCATTACAAAACATATCATTGAGAAAGCTGGCGGCAGGTGAAGACATTCCTTATGAACTGCTGTTACTTGCTGATGAAACAAAAGAGGCCATCGACAGGTACATTCCCGGTGCTGAGATATACGTACATGAAAAAGAGAACAGGCCCATCGCCGTCATAGTACTGCAGGCAGCAGGTAATGAAGGCATCGAGATCAAGAACATAGCAGTTGAAAGCGGTTTCCAGGGTAACAGCATCGGCACGGCCATGATTCATACCATTGCGGCCATGGCAATGCAGCGGGGTTGTACCCATTTACTCATTGGCACCGGCGATCATGCAACAAGGGAACTGGCGCTGTATCGGAAACTCGGCTTCAAAGACTTCAAGGTCATTAAAGATTTTTTTATAGACAATTATCCCGAACCCATTTTTGAAAACGGGAATCAATTGAAAGATATGATCCTGCTGAAAAAAAATATCTGAACAGAAAGGTCATCCATCTTGCAAATGCTTTCTCCCGGTTTGTTTAATTTGACGGGCAGTATGCGATCGTTTTTCCTTATAGCGTTTATCCTGTTGCCAGGCAGTATCTTTTGCCAGGCTTTTGATACCGGTAAATACCGCCAGGAATATTTTTAATTTTGGAAAAGCATTTTTCTTTTTATGCAGCACATTTATATCTACGACTACGTAAATGCTTTCGGGTTCATCCAGGGTGTGTTGCTTTCAATGGTTATTTTCTTTTACCCTGGTGGCAACCGCAGTAGTAATAAATTCCTTGCGCTGCACCTGTTTTGTTTATCACTGGCTCTTGCAGCACCGTTCAGTTTGAAATTATTCAGCAGTATTTCGCCACGTGCCGACCGCTTTACTGAGCCATTCCTGGTTCTTATCTATCCTTTTCTTTATCTCTATCTCAAAAGTTTTTCGCAGCAGGTAAACCCCAGGCTAATACTTTTTCATATAATTCCCTTCCTGGCATTTACGCCGCTGGTAGTATTATCACTGGTATATCAACAAGAGTTGACCAATTGGAACAATGCAACCTTCGGTTTTAGCTTTACACTGCTTGTTTTTGTACTCATAAAAATTGTTTTGTTCGTCCTTTATCTTTTTCTCTGCTGGAAACAGACAAATCGCATTCGCAGGTCAGTTGAAAATAATTTTTCAGAGATAAGCAGGATAAACCTGGACTGGATAAAGCGATTGATCACCGCAGGCATCGTATTGCTTATCATGTACATTATTGTAATGGCATTGATCGTGGCAAACCCATCATGGGCTAAACTTAATTTTCTGATGGTAGGGTTAGTAACCATATACATTTATTATACTTCTTTTAAGGGCCTCACCCAACCGGCGATATTTAAATATAAAATTGATCCGGGCAGCGACAGGAGCGATAACAATAGTTATGAATCACAGCCAATCATAAACACAGAAACTGAAAGGCCAAAATACGAAAGAAGCAGCCTGCCCGATTCGCAGCAGGAAGAGTTAGTGAAGCAGCTAAAGGACCTGATGGTAAAGGACCGCCTATTTCTTGAACCTGAGTTGAGCATTGCAATACTGGGAGAAAAACTACAGGTTTCTCCTTATTATATTTCACAGTTATTGAGCCAGAAACTAAAAACAAGCTTTTACGATTTCATCAACCAGTACCGGGTAGAAGAAGCAAAAGAACTGCTGAGAAAACCTTCACATGAAAATTTTACCATTCTCAGCATCGCTTTCGATTCCGGGTTTAATTCAAAGACCACTTTCAATACCGTTTTCAAAAAATTTACTGCGCAAACTCCTACCCAATTCAAATCAAGGTTGAGCCGGTAATAGTCAACCAGCCGACAAATTTCCCGTCCGGAATAATTAGCCGTCCTTCTATTTTCAATAATACCTGTCCGGAATCAAGGGACGGGGCGACCGGCTTTCTTCTTATTCGCAAATTTGCAGTCAAAAAAAAAATTATGCGAACACTCATTTTATTAATCGCCCTGGGCCTTGGAATTCCTGCTTCAACTCATCCCCGGGTTTCTTCATTTAAAGAAGAAGAAATAAGTTTTAAGAACGGAGACATTGAATTGTCCGGGACACTTACGCTTCCGGTAACCAGTGGTCAACATCCTGCCCTCGTAATGATAACAGGCAGCGGCCCCCAGAACCGGGATGAGGAAGTTGCAGGATTCAAATCATTTAAGATCATTGCCGAATATTTAAGTGAGCATGGAATTGCTGTACTGCGTTGCGATGACCGGGGTGTTGGCCATTCGAAGGGGCCATCAGTATTTGAATCTACCGACCAGGATTTTGCAACAGATGTTATTGCAGGCATTAAATACCTGGAAACAAGAAATGACATTTATCCAAAACAGATAGGATTATTCGGGCATAGCGAAGGAGGAACGGTTGCTCCATTGGTTTACACAAAATATACAGGTATCGCTTTTATGATAATCATGGCTGGCCCTGCAGGAGTCTCCGGGGCAGATGCATTGCTGGAACAACAATTTGCAATCGGGAAAGCGGCCGGCAGCAGTGATACAGAGATCACTGCAGGCATAAAATATTATAAAGGCCTGTTTGATGTACTTAAAAAAACAAAAGATACTGCTTCGTTGACAGCTTATATCCGCAACGGCGCAATGGAAAGATTCAACCTGCTGCCGCCAGAGGAGAAGGAAAAGACAGATACCGCCGTATTCATCAAAACTATACTGCAAAGAGATATGCACCTGTTTAATACAACCTGGTTCAGGGCGTTGATAGAATTTAATGCAAAACCATACCTCGAAAAAGTAACATGCCCCGTACTGATGTTGTGGGGCGGCAAAGACCTGCAGGTATCCCGGAGGCAGAATGAACAGCAAATGCTGGGAGCTTTAAAAAAAGCAGGAAACAAAAATGTTACCAGCAAACTTTTTGAAAATGCCAATCATTTATTCCTGAACGCAGTAACAGGCAGCCCGTCAGAATATAAAACGTTGCCAAAGGAATTTGTAACAGGCTTCCTGCCTTTTATTTCAGAATGGCTGCATAAAAATAAAATCATCATCTAAAAAAAAAATAAACATGAAAAAGAAAATTAAAAGAATACTCATGGCGGCAGGCATTACCCTGTTAATTTTGCTGGTATATACTGCATGGGTGATCTATTCCCCGGTAAATTTTGATAAGCCAACAGGCACCTATGTTGTAGGAACAACGGGCATTGAAGTCACTGACAGTTCACGTCTTGAAGACAGTGTATCAAACAAACACCAGTTCCGTCGGTTACTGTTGCAGTTCTGGTATCCGGCAGAAAAAACAACAGGTTTACAAAAGGCAACGTATCATCCCAACCCGGATGTATTCCTGGGCGATGTAAAAAAACTGTTTCCCGATATCCCGCAGCTATTACTGAAAAGGCTGGCAAAAGCAACAACCAACTCTTTTTTAAATGCCCCCATAGCAAAAACAGAAAAAAATTACCCGGTCATCATTTTTTCGCATGGCATGGATGGCATGCGTTTCTTAAATACTTACCAGATGGAGGAACTGGCCAGTCATGGATATATCGTACTAAGCATTGAACACAGCTTCTCAGCAACAGGAACTGTTTTCAAGGATGGTTCAAGAGCCGGTATTACGCCTTATGAGCTTATGGAAGATGAAGCTTTTGCAAACCGGATGGTGGATAAATGGTCGGCTGACCAGGTGTTTGTGATAAACCTGGCTGAAAAAATAAACAGTACGCCCGGGAATTTCTTCTATGGAAAATTGAATACTGAAAAAACAGGGATACTTGGGTTCTCTTTTGGTGGAGCCGTGTCAACAAATACCCTCACCCTGGAAAAAAGAATAAAGGCAGGCATAAACCTCGATGGCTTTTATTATGGGCACAATTATGAAAAAGGATTTACACAACCCTTTATGGAATTACGTTCACAGCCGGCGCCTCCTGAAAAAGTAACGGATGCCGAATTAAAAATGAGTCACCTGGGCCGTGAGCGATGGAAATATGTCTGGTTTGATGAATGGAACAAACGGGTAACAGCCTATACAAAAAATGTAACCGAAACTTATTACAGTTATACATTGAATGGTGCAGATCATTTTAGTTTTTGCGACCTGCAGTTGATGGCACCTTTCCCCTGGCTGCTTTCGCCAAAGACAGCAAGGATACATGAGCTGACCAACCAATACTGTCTTGCATTCTTCGATCAGCAACTGAAAGGCATCAAAAGCCCTCTGTTAACCCAACATAAAAAACTTTTGAAATGAATAAAAAAGAATTAACGGCCTTATACAACAGGCAGGCGAACAGTTACGCCAGGCTGGGAAAAAAGAAAAAGACCATCGACCACAACTGGCGCAGTGAATTACTTGCATTTGCAAAAGGTAAGATCCTTGAAGTATCTGTTGGTGCCGGAGCTAATTTTAAATTCTACCCTCGTGATGCAGAAGTTACAGCAGTTGACATGAGCAATGCCATGCTTCAAAAAGCAAAAGAGGCGGCCCATGATGCCGGCATAGATGCCACTTTTATTAATGCTCCTGTTGAAGAATTGAATTTCGATCCCGGGAGTTTTGATACCATCGTTTCCACGTTCTCACTTTGTGCCTACGAAGACCCGGTAAAGGTTTTAAATACTTTCAGCACCTGGTGCAAAAAGGATGGGCTCATCCTGCTGCTGGAACATGGTGTAAGCAAATTCGGGCTTGTACACTGGATACAGAACCGGCTTGACAATTATCAATACCGCAGAATCGGATGCCATGCCAACAGGGATATCATGGGTATTGTGAAAAAAGCGCAATTACCGGTAAGAATGTATGAACGGAAATTGTTTGGCGTTATCTATATGATATGGGCCAGGCCAAAGAAATAACCGGGCAGGAAGAACATTCCTTTCTGTCGTACAGTTTACAAACAGGTATTTTTAATTGATACCGGCAAGAGAGTTTTATTTAGCTTTAAATCATGAAACCGGCCAACCTTATTCTTTTCCTGCTGCTTGCTGCCAGCAGCATTGGCCAGCCTGTTGACAGCAGCTACCGCATAAAAGCCGAAGCCGCCGATGAACTGAACAGTTTCTTCACCCACGACCCTCTCTGGCGTGGCGCCGATGGCGCTGCTTCGGCTGACCTGGGCAATGGAAAAATACTCTGGCTCTTCAGCGACAGCTTCGTTAATAATGAACCGGCCGATTCCGGGAAAAGAACAAACATAATCCGCAACAGCATCGCCATACAGCAGGGCTACGATATTAAAAAAGCAAGCTTAAAATTTTATTGGGACCGGCGAAAAAAGAAACCCCGTGATTTTTTTTACCTGCCGGGCAAGTCCTGGTTCTGGACCGGGCATGGCGTGATGATAAAAGATAAGCTGCTCATTTTTTTGATCAAGGAGCAGGCTACAAAAAACGGTCTTGGCTTTGAAGCCATTGGCTGGTATGCAGCGCTCATTTCAAATCCGGCTGATGACCCCGCAGCCTGGAAGATAGAATATATTGAAGGCCCCGAAACCTTTGGCAGCATTGCCGGGTCGGCTGCTGTGCTTACAGATGAACAATACCTTTATGCTTACGGCGCCGTGGAGCCGGCAACACATGAAGTGTACCTGCTGCGCTGGAAACTGGACGATGCATACACAGGAAACCTGGCAATACCCGAATGGTGGATCAACGGTACCTGGGCAGAAAGAAAAACAAAACTACCAATACCCGAACCCCTGTTCATTGGCGCCACCGAATATTCTGTGCATTACGACAGCACGCTCAAAAAATATATACAGGTACAGTCCTATGGTTTTGGCGAAGGTTCCATAGGCATACGAATGGCTGATAAACTCACCGGCCCCTGGACCGAACCATCTACCATTTATACCCCCAGTTACCCCGGTGTAAAAAAACCGTTGATGTATTCGGCAAAAGCACATCCCGAACTGCTTGCCGACGGAATTTATATTACTTACAATGTGAACAGTTTTGATTTTTGGGAACTGGTGAAGAACAAAACGATCTATTACCCGAGATTTATTAAACTAACTATTATACAGAAGTAATAATATTATAGCCTGAAGATGGTATGGTTTACCTTGAAAAGCTGTAGCCGTTATTGTGTATATTTATGTGTTGGCTGTAATTTTAAAAATAGTTCCTATGTCAATTAAGCTAATTTTACTACTCCCGCTATGCATGTTTCAGATTATTACAAAAGGGCAAAATATAACCCTAGACCAAGTAATTAATCTTAGGACTAAATCATTAGCAGAAGTAGAAGAATTTTTAGTTTCAAAAAACTGGGAAATGGTTCAAGCAAAAGAGCCTAGTGATAGTACTTTAGGCATGGCAACATTTTCGTATGACAAAAGTGGTTATAACAACAAAGCAGCGTCGTTTGTAAGATACCTGTATAACAACGCTACTTCAAATTTAAATAGAATCAGTATTCAAATTAATAAAACATCAATTTATAGTTCATTTCTCGTTCGATTGAAGGCCTTAGGTTTCAAATTAACTAGTTCGAAAGTAAAAGATGGGGCAATTGTAAAGCTCTATAAAGATAAATCTCTAACAATAGAAATTACAAATGCTACACAGCAGGAAAATTATGTAACTAAAACCGCATACCAATTTTTCATTTGCAATTCTTTTGATTATTATATTCAATTCGGAAAGGACAATGATGATAAATAAAATAATTTTAATTCTTACTATTATTAATCTTAGGGCTACTACAACTTGTATGAGTCAAGATTGTGCTAATTTACCATCTCACTTTTCAACATATTCAGAGGCTACAACTAAAATACTCAATTCAAAGTTTAGTTTCACAGATCATGTAAATACAGAAAAAAGCAGTTGGATAAAGAGTGCCAGTTATTTTAGCTGTAATAGATTGACAGGGTATCTAATTATAATCTTAAAGAACAAAACATATATTCATCAAGGAGTTCCACTAACTATTTGGCAATCTTTCATTAGGGCAAGTTCTTATGGAGAATTTTATAATAACAACTTAAAGCACAAATATAAATTAGAATTAAACGACTAAAATTACAGCCAATATTGCATTGGCATTTAAAGGCGTCCGCAAAAGTAATCAACAGCGACTCCCCTAACTGGCAGATATGCAGCTATGAAATTACAGCAAAGCGTATCAATGTTGTATTGTAAAATGCAAAAGCACAGATACCTTTTTACAAAAGGCAAAACTGTAAATTTGAGCCAGTGAAGGTCTTTTTTTTAAATCCTGGGACATGAAGCTTTTTTAAGTTTTCATCTGTTATGTTTGAATGATAAAAATTAACGACTATTTTGCAGAAATAATTTAATGGAAAACTCTTTTTTTATATACACAGATAAAGGCATTAAGGTTGAAATAGAGCGTTTTCACATTTGCTCTTGGGAATTTAATAATAATAGTTCGCTAGTAGAATTTGGCTTTGAAGTTTCTAAAGAATCATTAAATAATGGCAGTCTAACTATTTTCCTTTTTATTCCTTGGGTTGAAAAATCATGTGAAACCAAAGATTTTTATGACAGACTGCGTATCCCAGAAAATAGTCGATTCATATTTAACGATTCTGTTACTAGAACGGATTCATTAGATGGCGGTAGAAATAAATCAGGGGTTATTCACAAGTTTAGCGGAAGAAATGAACTTTGTATTTTGCCCTCGACAATAAAAATTAATGAAGATAAAATTGTTTCAATAACATTAAATCTTCAGCCTTACGAAGAATACAAGTCGGATTCAAAACCCAATGTATATTTTAGGTTTTCAATTAAACCGACTGTTCCTTACATTTCAATGCGAAAAAGAGGGATAAGTAAATCCACTATTATTTATGATATTAAAATTAACGAACGAAGAAATATTCCCGATGATAAGGTTGCATATTTTATTGATAAATCTTTATGCAATATAAAGAATTGCTTCTCCTTTAATATCGTCCCCAATAAATATGACATCGTGTTCTTTGACAATTCATCTCTTAAAAATGTGAGAACATTAGAATACGAATCGTTTAACAAATATCTTGGGGATAAGCGTGTGAAAAAAGATGAATTAATAGTTGTGTTTAATAAAAAACAAAACTCAGAGTCATTCTCATTTTTTTCTATTTACTCAATTGAAAGAATCGGACCAGGACAATTTGCTTTAGCAATTCTTATTAATATCGTTTGCGGAGTCTTGCTTTTTGTTCCAGCTTACAGACAATCATTTACCCCTGAATTATCTTTTTCGCAGGTTTGGTCAAAACTTCCATTTGAAATAGTTCTTGCACTTTTAATTGCCCTTGCTACGCTTTTATATTTTGTTTGGCCAACTGTTCAGAGCATTTTAGTAAAATTTACAAATTGGATTGCAAACAAATTAAGTCGTAAAAAATGAAAGCTCTTCTTGATACAAATATTATTATCCATAGAGAGGCATCAAAAGTCATAAACCAAGATGTTGGTATTTTGTATCGCTGGTTGGAACGAGCAAAATATACGAAGTGTGTTCATTCTTTAACCATTTCCGAAATCGAGAAATATAAGAATCAGCAAATAGTTGACACGTTTCAGATAAAGTTAGATAGTTACGAACACATAGAAATACCTTCACCTCTACAAGCCGAAATTATAAATATTTCAAGCAAAATAGATGCTAATGAAAATGATAAGAATGACACACAACTATTAAATGAAGTATTTGTTGGACGAGTAGATATTTTAATAACCGAAGACAAAAAAATACACCTAAAAGCCCATGAGTTAGGTATTGAAGACCAAGTTTTTACTATTGACTCTTTCCTTGAAAAAACCTTTGCTGAACATCCTGACTTAGTTAATTACAAGGTTCTTAATGTTCAGAAATTAAAATTTGGCAGAATAAACCTCAGTGATGATTTTTTCACAAATTTAAAAGAAGATTACATTGGCTTCGATAAATGGTTTATTAAAAAATTTGACGAGGAAGCATACATTACTGTAAATTCGAATAATGGGTTGCTTTTATCTTTTTTATATTTAAAAGTCGAAGGCAGAGACGAGAGTTATTTTGACATTACTCCTGCTTTTGGTTCAAAAAAGCGCCTAAAAGTTGGAACATTTAAGGTAATAAATAACGGCTTCCGCTTAGGAGAACGTTTTATGAAAATTATTTTTGATAATGCCCTAAAGAACAAGGTAGATGAGATATATGTAACTATTTTCAATAAAAGAGATGAACAAAAAAGATTAATTGATTTACTTGAACAATGGGGATTTGTTTTGTGGGGTAATAAGAATAGCGAATTGGTTTATGTTAGGGATTTTACTAAAAAGACTGACGACAAACATTTGAAGCAATGTTATCCGTTTATTTCAAGAAATAACAACCATTTCATTGTTCCAATCTATCCTGAATATCACACTGAGTTATTACCCGATTCCATTCTAAACACGGAATCACCCCAAGAATTTATTGAAGATTTTCCACATCGAAACGGTATTAACAAAGTATATGTTTCCCGAGCATTTGCACCACATCCAAAAACTGGCGACATTCTAGTTTTTTACAGAACAGGCGGTTATTATAAAAGTGTTATATCTACCATAGGAGTTGTGCAAGAAGTCAAATACGATTTTATTAACGAAGATGATTTTATTTTGTATTGTCGAAAAAGTAGTGTATTTCCAGAAGATCAACTTCGGGCAATGTGGCGTTACCAACCAACAAAACCATTTGTAGTTAGATTCTTGTATATTTATTCTTTTCCGCACAGAATAAATATGAAAGAATTAATAGATTTAAATGTTTTAGCAGGAGTGAATGACCCGCCAAGAGGTTTTAAACCAATTACCAAAGAACAGTTTAGTAACATCTTAAAAGCAACAAAGAGCGATGAAAGTTTTATTGTCGATTAAACCAGAGTTTGCATTCAAAATATTTGAAGGCATAAAGAAGTTTGAGTTCCGAAAAGTAATATTTAAAAATCCTAATGTCAAAACAGTTGTTGTTTACGCTTCTTCTCCAATACAACGAGTTATTGGAGAATTCGAAATTGATAACATTCTAATTTCTGACCCAAATGAAATTTGGAGACAGACAAAAAAACACTCAGGTATTTCAGAAGAGTTTTTCTATGAATATTTCGCAGATAGAGAAATTGCATACGCAATTAAGATTAAGAACATAAAAAAATATAAAAAGCCATTACATCTACAAGACAACTACAACGTTGTCCCACCACAGTCCTATCTATATTTGTAAAAGCAAACGATAGAAACACAGCCACCAAAAAGTGTATTTGCAAAAGTAGGGCTAGACAATCAATGAGTTTTCCTTATTGGCGCAGATATCCACCTAGGAAATTGAAGCAAAACTGCATACCTGCCCCACTTAACAAAGAATTAAACGCTGCACTTATTTATTTCCCCAGCCTGGCATTAATGCCCAGCTGAATAAAAATCAACCTGCTTCACCGCATACCCCGGTCTTTGTCGCTGGCCCGACATTTTCTAAAAGCATCGTTCGTAATTTGGGCCGCAAAAAAGTTACGCAGTTGTTTAATACTCATTCCATGAAAAGAAGATCATTGTTGATACTCGCTGTGCTGTTTGTTTCATTTTCGTCTTTTGCACAATCGTATCATGAACTGGTGAAACAGGCTTTCCAATATTACGGGGCAAAGGACTATACACGATCAATCGGCCTGTACCGGCAGGCATTTACAATAGACCCAAATAATTACAATGACCTGTATAACGGCGCCTGTTCTGCTGCATTGGCTGGTGAAATTGAAACCGCTTTTGACTGGCTCAACCTGTCAATTGAAAAAGGCTGGCTGAATATGAACCACCTGCAACAGGATGCTGACCTTGTGGCTTTGCACAACCACGTAGCCTGGCAGAAAACCCTGAACGTTTTACAGGAGAAAGTGAATAAAATAGAAGCGAACTACGACTGGCCTTTGCAAGCCGAATTACTCCGGATCTTTAAAGAAGACCAGGACATCCGCAGGCAGTATATTGATGCGACAAAAAAATATGGTTACCAGCACCCGGTGGTGGACAGCCTCAGCAGCCTGATGATAATCAGTGACAGTGTTAACCTGGAGAAAGTGGTAAAGATATTAGATACCAAAGGTTGGGTGGGAAAAGACAAAGTGGGTGAACAGGCCAACCAGGCCCTGTTTCTTGTTATTCAGCACGCAGACCTTAAAACACAGGAAAAATATTTACCGCTGATGCGTACAGCCGTGAAACTGGGTAATGCGCCCGGCAATGCGCTGGCCTTACTGGAAGACAGGGTTGCCCTTGGCGAAGGAAAGAAACAGGTTTACGGAAGCCAGGTAGGCAGGAATACAAAAACCAACAGGTATTATGTTTTACCGCTTGCCGACCCAGACCATGTTGACAAAAGGCGCCGTGAAGCAGGCTTGGGGCCGCTGGCCGATTACCTGAAGAACTGGGATATTACCTGGGATGCAGAACAATACAAAAAAGATCTTCCTGAAATTGAAAAATGGAATAAAGGGGAATATTAACCCAACCTTTAAATGCCGGTTGAGAAAGAAAAAATGCGATAGCGTTTGTGATCCAGCTTTACTTGCAGATAGGCAGCCAGGAAATTGCCAATGAAAAATAAACTAACAACAGCCTTTACTTAAATTCCCTGCAAACTGCAACCTGGCTAAAGATCATATTTCACTCATTTCCTCCACTTGTTTTTTCTTCTTCACACTATACAACTCATATTCCTTTATCACCCGCAATACTTCTGCCACACCCCATGCCTGTGCAATACAACCCCGTGGATGATGCGGTGCATCGGCATCAAATATCTCTGATACCGAACCGATACAGCCTTCATTCAGGTGGTATTTAAATGCGTCAATAACTTTTTTGATCTTTGTTTTCGGGCTTTTTGCTTTAACCAAAGCATCCACATAAGGCCCCAGCAGCCAGCTCCACACGGTTCCCTGGTGATAGGATGAATCCCGGTGCCAGGCATCGCCGCCATATACAGCTATGTACTTGGGGTCGCTTTCCGGCAGACTCTTTAATCCAACGGCTGTATATAAATGTTCTTCCACTGCCTTTAAAATGGCTGTTGCTTTTTGGGCATCATTGATCAACGTAAAGGGCAGGCTGATGGCGAAAAGCTGGTTGGGCCTTAACTCAGCATTGGGTATGCCTTGTTCATCAATATAGTCATATAAATAACCGGCAGCCGGGTTCCGGAAAAGCTGGTTGAATGATGCTTTGGTTTGTTCTGCTTTTTTTGAAAAGTTCAGGGCGGCATCTTTTTCTTTATTCAGCTGCAACAGTTCACTGTATATGCACAGTGCATTATACCAGAGTGCCTGTATCTCCACGGGTAACCCCATCCTGGGCGTCACCACCCAGGTTCCTATCCGGGCATCCATCCAGGTAAGCTGCTGGCCTTCTTCGCCTGCGTACAACAGGTTATCATCTGTTACATGAATATTATAGCGGGTGCCGCGGTAATGCCAGTCAATGATATCCTTCAGCACCGGCAGTATCTCCTGCAGCACAAATTTTTTATCGTTGGTTGCCTGCAGGTATTTATATACGGCTATGAAATACCAGAGTGTGCCATCTACATTATTGTATTCAGGCTCTTCGCCATTATCCTGGAAACGGTTGGGCAACATGCCCCTGCTTACCACTTTTGCAAAAGCAGCCAGTATTTTTTTTGCATCTTCAAAACGGCCGGTGCTCAAACAGAGGCCCGGTAAGGATATCATGGTATCCCTGCCCCAGTCGGTGAACCAGTGGTAACCGGCAATCACTGTTTTCAGATCTTCTCCCCGTTTTACAATGAACTGGTCGGCAGCCAACACCAGTTGCTGAACAGTTTCATCATCGGGCTGGTCGTTCAATAACAATTGTCTTCTTAAACTTTCTTTAGCCAGCAATTCATGTGCATCTCTGCCTGTTGAGTCATTTGTTGAAATGATGATACCCATTGAATCGCCTTTTTCCAGGTTGACAGAAAATATTCCATGGTTGAAAAGGTCTTCGGTGAATTCCTGTCCACGGTATTTTTCAACGGCATAATTAAAATTGCTGAACCAGCGTGGCGTATGCCGGTAAGATGAACCGGGGATATTGATATACACATCCAGTTCCCCATCGGGTTTATTATGAAACTGCCCGTTCTCAAAATCAACATCCCAATGCATCTGCGGGCCGGCATGATTCATCGAATGATAGAACCGGCCTGCCATCAACGGCAGCAATTCCATCGTGAATGGTTTAGCTGCTTTCAGCACATCATAAATGATCACAACGGTATTTTCGCCGTGGATCATGGCGATGGTCTTTTTCAACAGCACACCGTTCACATCATATGTCCATTGCGGAAATAATTCTTTTGCAAAACTTTTCAGGAACTGGTTACCGGTCGGACTGATCACATCTCCATAATCATTTACACCCAGTTCAAAACGATTCTCATTTATAACAATCGTTTCGTCCAGCTTCGACAACAGCAATGTTCTTTCTGTTGGCGGCTTTACAGCAGCCACCAGCAAACCGTGGTACCGCCGGGTATTGCAGCCAATGATGGATGAACTGCTCCAGCCACCGAGGCCGTTGGTCTCCAGCCATTCATCCTGTAGCGCTTTGTTGAGATCCTGTAAATGTGTTTTATCTTTTTTTAGTTGCATTTTTATCAATTTCTTTATAGTGATTAAGGGAGCTTTATCTCGAATAAACTTGAAGAGCCTCCCCTGTAATGTGCCGGCAGTTTTTCCGCCGCTCCCAGGTCAACAACTCCCAGGTATGTAAAGCCGCAATCAATATAATAATTATTCAGCTTGTCATTCCCGCTTCCGGTATCCATCCGGATAAACTGTTTTCCTTTCTCCCGTGCATATTTGCGGGCCCAGGCAACAATATGTTTTACAAATCCGTTACCCCTGAACAAAGGATTGGTTGCAATACGATGAATATAGATCGCCGGATCCTTATCTTTCCCCTGCCATATATGAGGATCATTAAAACTTACAGCAAAAACACAGGCCACTGCTCCCTCAACAAGTATCTTCCATTGCCTGCCCTCGTTGATCTCAGATTCGACCAGGGAATGTTCAAATCCCTTCCAATGTTTCCTGGCGACCGTTTTTTGATAAGCAGTTCCTTCATCATAAAGTTTAAAGATGGTTGCTATATCATCATGCGTACTGTTAACTATTTCCATCTGCTCAAACACATTGTTTTAATTAATCGATGACAGCTGCACCTTACCGGGTTGCTGTATGTTTTTCCTTTCGTTACCCGTTGCATTTATTTTATTGATCAGTTCAGCCACCACACCTGTCCAGCCGGTCTGGTGCGATGCGCCCACACCTCTTGAATTATCGCCGTGGAAATATTCGTAGAAGAGAATAAGGTCTTTGAAATTTTCATCAGTGCGGTATTTATCATGATCTGCATTTGCCGGCCGCTTCCCGCTTTCATCTTTTTCAAAAATGGAAACGAGTCGTTTTGCCAGGTTAACAGAAGCGTCGGTAAGACTCACAATATTTCCCGATCCCGTGGGCAATTCAACATTCAGATCTGCATCATGATATTCGCCCAATGTATGCAAAGCCTGCACCAGTAAGTAATTCATGGGCATCCATACCGGGCCACGCCAGTTGCTGTTGCCGCCAAACAAAGAGGATGTTCCTTCTGCGGGTTGATAATCGAGACCGAATTCCTGCCCGTCAATATTTACACTATACCCATGTTCATGGATCTTTGAAATGGATCGTACACCACCCGGCGACAGAAATTCCTTTTCATCCAGCAATGCCTTCATCAGTTTTTCCAATCTTGATTTTGGCACCAGTGATAATAAGATGTCCTCACCATCCACCAGTTCCTCAACCACCTGGTACTGCTGGTTCTTTTTTCGGTATTTCCAGAACCATTTTAACCGCCGGTGAAAATCAGGCACTTTATCCAGCATTTCTTTTTTCAGCACCAGCACTGCAAACAAAGTGCTCAGGCCTACCAGGCTTCTTACTTGAACCGGTATGTACCTGCCGTCGGGCATGGATAACACGTCGTAAAAAAATCCATCTTCCTCATCCCAGCTGCTGGTCCAGTTCTCACCAATACGGTTCAGCGATTCGGCTATGTACACAAAGTGCTCAAAGAATTTGGTAGTAACATCTTCATAGGTACTGTCTACCTGTGCAATTTCCAAAGCCATCTCCAGCATGTTCAGGCAGTACATGGCCATCCAGCTGGTACCATCAGCCTGCTCCAGCACACCGCCGCCGGGTATGGCACTGCTGCGGTCGAACACACCGATATTATCGAGTCCGAGGAAACCACCTTCAAAAACATTGTTGCCTTTATGGTCCTTCCGGTTCACCCACCAGGTAAAATTGATGAGCAGTTTCTGAAACACCCTTTTCAGGAAATCAATATCACCCTTACCTGTTTTATTTTTTTCATTCTTATATACCTGCAGGCAACTCCATGCATGTACCGGCGGGTTCACATCACCGAATGCCCACTCGTATGCAGGTAACTGCCCGTTGGGATGCATATACCATTCACGTAAAAATAAAATGAGCTGGTTCTTTGCAAAGTCAGGGTCGATCAAACCAATGGGCACACAATGAAAAGCCAGGTCCCAGGCAGCATACCAGGGATACTCCCATTTGTCAGGCATGGAGATGACGTCTTCATTATTCAACGAATGCCATTCGTGATTCCTGCCGTTCTTCCTGCTTTCGGGTGGCGCCGGTTGCCCGGGGTCTCCATTCAGCCATCGTGGAATATCAATATTGTAGAATTGCTTGCTCCAGAGCATACCGGCAAAAGCCTGGCGCTGGATATTCCGCTGGTCTTCCGATTTTGCTTCGGTGACCCCGTTATAAAAATCATCTGCCTCTTTGATGCGTACTGCAAACAGTTCATCAAAGGCATTTCCGAAAGGATCTGTACCCAAACTCTTTTTGCTCAGTCTTAACCGGACCGTTACAGACGAATTTGCCTTAACAGCCTGCTGGTACATCGGGGCAAACTTTGTTCCTTCCTGCTTTCCGTCCAGTATGCTGTAATCATTATTGATGACCGCATGATGAAAACTGTCTTTTACAAAAGGGGATTTATTGGGCTGCCCGAAAAGTCTTTCGGTATTGCTTTCATTTTCGGTAAATAAAGTACGAACCGGTTTTTCAAAGTACAGGTGATATTCACCAACCCAGTAATGATCAACTTTTGCGATACCATACCCATCGCCTCCATCTTTCAGGTAGATCAGCGGCTTGGTATTCATCAAACCAAAATCCCAGAAATTACGCATCCACAAAGTTGGTAACAAGGTAATGTCTGCATCTTCATTCGCCCTGTTATGAACCGTTATGCGGATCAGCAGGTCTTCTGTATCATTCTTGGCATATTCTGTAAATACATCAAAATATTTATTGTTGTTGAAGATACCGGTGTCTAATAATTCATACTCTTGCTCATACTTGCTGCGGCTGCGGTTCGTATGTAACAGGTCGGCATAAGGATACTCAGCCTGCGGGTATTTATATAGGTGCTTCATGTATGAATGTGTAGGCGTACTGTCTAAATAATAATAAAGTTCCTTCACATCCTCGCCGTGGTTACCTTCATTACCTGTTAACCCGAACAAACGTTCTTTCAGTATCGGGTCTTTTCCGTTCCACAACGCAATTGAAAAACAAATACGCTGCATATCATCGCTGATACCGGCAATGCCATCTTCACCCCAGCGGTACACCCGGCTGCGGGCATGATCGTGTGGAAAATAATCCCAGGCAGCTCCGCCTTCGCTATAGTCTTCTCTTACGGTGCCCCACTGGCGTTCGCTTAAATAAGGCCCCCATTTTTTCCATTGGGGATCGGCCAGTCTGTTTTGTTCTGCATTCATTACGCTTTTGATTTGATATGCTTACTACTATTTATTTGCGGCCAATGACTCATCAATGGCTTTCATGAGCTTTTGCTCAATATCTTTTTGTTTTCCGATGGCATGGAACTTTATCGTTCCTTCCCCATCCATAACAATATGAATGGGCCAGCCGGGAAACGGATCAAAGATTGATCTTGGTTCTGTTGCCGGAACATGGGTATATTGAAACGGGACTTTGGTCAGAAATCCCTTCAGTTCTTCCGGGCTGTTTGGCGTAGAGGAAATGAATACTACATTTTTTTCTTTGTACTGTTTCACCAGTTCATTCAATAAGGGCATTTCTGCTATGCATGGGATACAGGAGGTATGCCAGAAATTGAGTACCACAGTTTTTCCCCTGAGGCCATCCGCTGATAGTTTATTCCCGTTTATATCCGTCCAGTTAAAAGGAGGGAATGGAATTCCTTTCAGGTCTTTTAAAAGATCAAGGGTTTTTACTGATGTGGCCAATGGCCTGGCCTCCTGTTTGGTTGCTGTTTTAGATTCCGGCAGTAACAGGTTTATTTCACCTATGACCTCTTTTCCAATTGTTTTGATATTGAATTCCTGTTGAACGTATGTTTCTTTTGCAAACAGGGCTTCTTTATCCTTGAGAGATATGGCTTTCCCGTTCAGCAGGTAACTCACTTTTAGTTGTTGCCCGTCGTCGAACTGTTGTAATTCGATGCTGTCGCTTACAACCGACAGCAGCCTGCCCTGTGAAAAGGTTGTATGCATTAAGAGAAATGACAGGATTGAGAATATGAATAGTTTCATCTGATCTTATTTTAGCCGTTATCTTCAAAACCCGGATATAATGTCATCCCGCCATCAACAAACAAGGTGGTTCCATTTACATAATCGCTGTCGTCACTTGCTAACCAAACGGCGGCTTTACCAATATCATCCGGCTTACCCACTCTTTTTTGGGGAATAAGTTTTAACAGCTCCTGCAAATGCGCCTGCGTATCCCATGCATCGTGGTTGATGGGTGTGGCAATAGCGCCAGGTGCAATGCTGTTAATGCGTATCCGTTTCGGCGCAAATTCCTGTGCAATGGTCTTCATCATCAGCATCACGCCCCCTTTACTTGCGGCATAGTTGGCATGGCCGGCCCAGGGGATCACTTCATGCACACTGCTCATGCAGATTATTTTTCCGATACTTTTCGATTTGCCGTCATCTCCCCTTCTCAAAAATTCCTTGATGGCTTCCCTGGCACAAAGGAACTGGCCTGTCAGGTTCACGCCCAATACAAAATTCCATTGATCCAGTGTCATCTCGGTAAAGGGTGCATCTTTTTGCAGGCCCGCATTGTTGATCAGGATATCAACGGTGCCAAACTGTTTGACGGTGTCGGCAAACATGGCTTTCACTTCTTCTTCTTTACTTACATCGCATTTGTAAGAGACTGCCCTGCCTCCATCTGCAATAATTTCAGCAACCACAGCCTCCGCCATGTCCTTTCCCTGTGGTATGGGATAATTTACAATTACGGTAGCCCCGGCTTTGGCCAGTTCTTTGGCACAGCCGGCACCAATGCCGCTGCTGGCACCGGTTACGATAGCTACCTGTTCTTTTAGTTTTTGTTCCATTTTATGATTTACGTTTTATTTAGAATAACATGGTTGACAATACATGGCTGAACCTGCTCCGGTTCTTCTCCACATTTGAAGTGATGACCGAAATTTCAAAATCGGTCAGGATATTAGCGATCTGCTGGTATTTTTCAGCTGTATATTTTGCAAGGCCTGCAAACTCATACACCTGCATTTCAGGAGGCCGGTGGCCTTCTATGAAACAGAAATGCTCGGCCGATTGCAGTTTCCGCCAGGTCTTTAGCAGCCGTTCATCACCCGCTTCGTTCACGAGGGTCCCGAGTTTATATAATTTTTTGAGTATCTCATTTTGCGTTGCGCTGATGCACCATTGCCGGCTGATGTTCAGGTCATCGCCCATAGCAACAGTTTGTGGTACATCGTAAATATCTTTCGGGTAACAATCATCCAATACTTCTCCCGGTGTTTTAAAAGAATATCCGCTGTTGGAAAGAATTGCTTCGGGCAGTTCTTTCAAAAATCTGAATATCCCGGTTGAAGCAGTTTTATGAATGCCGAAGGTTTCGTAATCTAAAAACAGGTTTATACTGCAACTGTTACCGGGATAATTATGAAAAATTCGTTCTGCAAACTTTTCAGCGGTGAGTGCATAGCGGCTTCCCTTTGCCCGTCCGATCCAGCCGGCGATGTCATCACTTAGTTCTGCGTTGCGCAGCAATATGCCAAAATCGCCGTTGCCCGGTGCCGCATACACCTGGTTGGGCGAACGGCCATTCAATACCTCACCTATACCCTCTGTGATCATTCCCTTGTACCCAAGGCCGGCAATATGTTTGGCCAGTTCATTGTCATGTATCAGTTCGGTATTCCGGAATACGTGCGGTTCAAAATCAAATAATTTTCTGACCAGCGCTTCATGCAGCTGCAGTTGCCGGGTGAATTCTGTTTTTGAGTGCAGCCAGCTTAATGAGTTGTAATAGGTCTCCCCGAGTATCTCCACCCAACCGGTTTGAACCAGTTGCCTGAATGATTCGATAAGGTCGGGCCTGAATTGTTCAAACAGTTCAAGCGTGGTTCCGCTGATGGAAAAAGCAACTTTAAATTTTCCATTCTCTTTTTTTATTTGCTCCAGCAAAATTTTATTGGCCGGTAAATAGCAATGTTCCGCCAGGTCATCCATGATCATTCCCATGGCCACTTTGTCTTCATACAAATGAAGCCGGCCTATGTCGTTAAAACAGTAGCTCCTGAACTGGAAGGGCTGGTGTATCCTGAAACAAAAATTCACAGAAGGCATAACACTAAATTTCATTATTAAAAAGTAACCGCAGGGTTAATCATTGGTTATTTGGTTTATTATTTTATAAAAGCAGCAAGTTAGCATTCACCGCACCACCTGCCTGTCTGCTGTTTTACATTTATGTTCAATTTACCAGGCACCGGTCGCTGAGCTCAATATGCTTGCGGTTGTAAAAGATCACGCCGCCGTCCTTTAGTTCATTCAGCAGGGTTGTTACACTTTGCCTGGAGGTAGAGATGATGCCGGCAATATCGTTGTGGGTTAAATAATTATTGAGTTTTATTTTATCCCCCACCCTGTTTCCTTCCCTTCTTGCCCAGTCGCTGAAAAAGCTGATGAGGCGGCTTTTGGCATCTTTAAACACCAGGTCGGCATGCCTGTTTTCCAGCCTGCGGAATTTTCCGCTCACCTGCTGAATAAAATTCATAGCCAGTACCACATTGGTCTGCATCAATTGCTTGAACTCGGCAGACCGGAAAGAGCAGATCACCGTATTTTCAGTCAGCGCTTCCGCAAATTCATCATCTGAGATGCTTCCGTCGAGACTCACATCGCCGAAAATCTCTGTGGCGGTGAGTATCTCCTTTATCAGTTCATCGCCCCGGTCATCCACTTCCGAAATTTTCACTTTGCCTTTTACCAGCAGGTAAATACGGCTTTCAAAACCATCTTCCATGTAAACACTTTCTCCCTTCTTTATATTCTTAACCTTTACGGTATTGGTCATTTCCAGGAGCTGGGCATCTGTTAAACCTGCAGTTACTGCATGTTGCTTTAAATACAGGTACTTGATTTCTGTGTGCATGATCTTTGATTTTAGTTTTAAAATTTTTAATTAGATGATCTTTTCTTATTTAATAAATTTTCCATTTTGGCGATGAGTGAGTTCCTGGATGCCAGGCCATTCACAAAATCCACCACAACCCCGTTCAGGTAGAATAAGATGGTTGGCATCTCGATGACCCCCAGTTCTTTTTTCAGCGCAGGCACTTCCTCTACATCTACCCGGTAAAAAACAGCAGAACCACTGTACATACCTGCCAGTTCATTGTAGAGAGGAACCATCATCTGGCATGGGCCGCTCCAGTCGGCATAAAATTTCACCACCTGTAACCCCGTTCCGTTTAAAACTTTTTCGTTGAAACCTTTTTTGTCTTTTACTTCCGTCATTGTTTTTTTATTTGGCACAATCTTTATAGCCAAACGGGATGCCAGGCTTTTTTGGGAGTTTTATAAGCCCATGTAATGCAGTACAGTAAAGGGTTACAGAAGATCATGAAAAATTACAGAATGGTAATTCCCAAAATTTATTTTCCTGAAATATTGGGAAAGTCACAGCATTTTGGGAAAGTTGCAAAGCACCCTGGTAAGAAGTAAAAGTATTCTGCCGGTTAATTTACAGGTGCCAGGTATGTATAAACTCTGGGAGGTTTGGCAACAGGTCAACCATGGCGTGTAATGCCATAACGAGGTATAGATTTTTGGTACGCTGCCAGACAATGCCTAAAAAGATACCGGCAACGCACATGGCGGAAATGGTATAGGCAGCCCAGAAAATGAAAGGCAACTGTTCGCTCATACCCTCACTTTCTGCCCCCCGAAGGTATAAGCCCGGTGCATGTGCCAGGCCAAAGATCAGTCCGCTGACCACGATCCCTGCAACAGGAGAACTGAACAACACGGAAATTCTTGACTGCAGCACCGCCCGGAAAAAGAATTCCTCCACCAATCCAACTTCTATAAAGAGCCAGGAAAAAAGCAATGGCAAGGCAATGATTAATTGATGGGCATTGAACTGTCCTTCCCGGACCGGTTTGGCGCCGCCACTGAGGAAATACTGGAATAAAAGTATCATTACGGATAAAACAGCAAAAACAACGATCGTTTTTTTGCTGAAGAGATCTTTCCGGCCAATGACCAACCCGAAATCCTTTAGGGAAAACCCTGCTGCCCTGTAAAGTAAAAAGGGGATGATGACAAATACCAGCAGTTTTTTTAAGAGTATGGCAATGGCATTTTTCCATTCTGTTTCGATGATGCTGTGCGGAATCAGTTTATTGATGAGGGAAGATCCGTAAGTAACATACCAGGTGAAAAATAATACCAGCAATATTATCAGAAATGCTTCCCCTCTAAAAGCAGGCTTGCCGGGGAGAGTGGTCAAATTTCCGGTTAACAACCAGGCTATGAATGAAAACAGGATACCAAAGAAGGTAAACGGGATCACTACGCCGATGAATGGCTGGTCAAATACAATTGTCAATGCTGCAATAGAAACCGAATATAAAAGCAGAAAAATAATTACATACTTATTGCGCAGGACGGTTGCTATATGTTTGTACTTAATATTTCCCATAAAATTTTATTGCCCGCTGAAAGTACGTTTAAAAAGATTTGCCGTATACATTTTTCCGGTTACAGGCACCCTGTCTGTACAGTTCAGGAATGAAAACGGTAAGGTCGGGCAAGGGGCTTTGGTGCAATAACCTGTTACATCTACGTGCAGGTGTGGTTCAGTGCTCAATCCTGTATTTCCGCTCAGCGCAATGGTATCTCCTGCTTTAACGTATTGTCCCATTTCAACCAATACACCATTTTGGATAATGTGCAGATATCGGGATGCAGTTGAATCGCCATGAAGAATGATGATGAAATTAAGCGAATCGTTGGTATTGCTCCCATCCCTGAACTGTTCACGAAGGTTCACTACTTTTCCCGGGCGCATGGCAGTGATATAAGTGCCGATGGGCATACGGAAATCGTATGCATATACATCATTTCCCGAATGACTGTGTTGCCCGCAGTTGCCCTGCAGCAGGTAATAGGATCTTCCAGCCGGGAAAGGGAGAACATATTCAGGCCGGGACTTGTTAACACAACCTGTACCTGTTCTGTCTACCCGTAACTTATTTGAACATGAGCAGCTCAATAACATCACGAAAACAAAGAGATCCCTCACGTTGGATTTTTGGGTAAAAATACTTGGCCGGGATTTTTGTTCCTGTCGTTTACAGGACAATAAGGGCGAGGATCATTGTTAAAGATGAGGTCTGCTGATCGCCGTGGTCCGTCTTTTTCAAAATGCAGCCGTTGTGCGGCATAGTAATAAGTATCGTAATCACTGATCAGCTGTTCTTCTTCCAGTTTTTCTGCATTCCTCTCAATGGCTCTCTGCAGGGCAGTTTCAAATGAGCAATCGATCCATATTTTATAGTTGTAATAATGCAGGTATTTCTTTTTGAGCAACAGTATGCCTTCGATGAGCAGGATGTCTATATTCCGGTGATCATACACCAGGGGGTAATAAATATCGGCATGCGGATAAATACCCGTTGTTTCCAGGGAAATACTTTTATTTTTCTGTATCGGCAATATTAGCTGTTCAAAAAAATCATCCCACCTGAAAATATTTTCATAAATATTCATGGCCGGATCTTCGCGTTTGAGCCGGATGGAGATCGGATTTTGCCAGGGATCAGTATTTACCAATGCAACCTGGTAACCCATTGCCTCTAATGCTGCCTGTAACAGCCTGCTGATATGCCCTTTTCCAGCCGCATCAATACCACTGATGGCAACAGTAAAAGTGGTCTTCAACCGGTGCGCCTTATATCTTTTTACAACCGCCAAAGCAATATCCTGAATATTTTTTTTCACAGTTTATAATTAAATATAAAAAAGTGCCGCACGAATTCTCCGGCAGCACTTCATCATTAATCAAAACAACTATAAAACACCTTAAGCGTTATTATACAGTTTTATCAAAGGCTCCCGCAATACCGAAGCTTCATCCGTACAGTAGAAATAAATGATATCGGCAATGGTTTCTGCTTTTACCCAGTGTTCAAACTTTGCGCCGGGCATTGCCTTGCGGTTCTGCGGCGTATCTATGGTACCAGGCACCAACACACTTGTAACCACGTTGTGCCCCCGGGCCTCATCATTCATCAATTCAGCCAGGCGAAACAACAAAGATTTGGCCAACCCGTAGGCAACCATACCTTTTCCATCCTTTGCACTCAACCCGGGCCTGGAGCCGGTAAGAAATATCCGTCCACTGCCCTGCTGCATCATTTGAACAAATGAAGGGCGGGCAATATTATAGGCTGTTTCGAAATTGAGCCGGTACTGCTTATTGATATCCGGCATTCCGGTATCGGCAATATTACCCATTGCAAAGCCGCCAACCGTTAACACGGCTGCATCGATACGCCCGTATTTTGCAACCACATACTGTACAAATTTTTCTGAATCAGTTTCATCCACCAGGTCAACAATCACTTTTTCAAACTTTGCATCGGTTATATCAAGGGCAACCGGGTCATCGGGAATGGTTGTACCTATTACATTATATCCTTCGGCCAGGAATTTTTTTATTGTTGCCCTGCCCATATTGCCCGAAGCGCCGGTTATGATGGCTGTTTTCATGCTGATCATTTTCTGTGTACGTTAAATTTATTCCGGTTTGTTTATTGCCAGGAAAATCTTCCGCCGGTATTCACCCTTATCTTATACAGGCTTGTATGGGCTGTCATATACAATGTTTTTCCATCCGCATCACCCCAGGCCATATTGGCCGGGCGCTCGGGTGTTACGATCTTTCCCAGCAGTTTTCCTTCGGCACTTAGTATCCATAAGCCACCGGGAGCCGATACAAAAAGGTTTCCTTCCTTATCCACTTTCATTCCGTCAAGTGCTTCCTCATCTTCAGTAATATTCCAGTCAAACAATATTTTGCCGTTCTGTAAAGTTCCGTCTGCCTGTACCTCGTATCGCCACAGTGTTTTGGTATGGTGAATGTCCCGGATATCCCAGTTGGTCACATAAAAATATTTTTCATCGGGAGAGAATGCCAGGCCGTTTGGTCCGCCCAGGTCTTTCGTTACAAGAGATACTTTTCCATTACGGATCATGAATACTCCTGAATAATCAAGTTCTTTTCTTGCATCGTTAAAGAAACCCGGCAATCCATAAGGAGGATCTGTAAAATAAATGCTGCCATCAGTTTTTAATACCACATCATTCGGGCTGTTGAATCTTTTCCCGCCGATCTTATCAGCCAGAACAGTTAATGGCCCTTTCTTTTCATAACGAACCACCCGCCTGTTGCCGTGCTGATCAACGATCAGTCTTCCTTCTTTATCGATGGCCAGCCCATTACTCCCCGGCTGGCCGTATTCGCCGATATCGGCGCCTGTGTAACCACTGTGACTCATATAAACCGTAACATTATGATTTGCCGGATCGTAGCGGTAAATGCTGTTTGTATTCGGATCGCTGAACAATAAATATCCATCCGGGTGCCACACAGGGCCTTCCGTAAATGAAAATCCATCAGCTATTTTTTCAACTTTACTTCCGGGCGTGATGATGTTATTTAATCTTTCGTCAATGGTATATATCTTACCAATATCTTTCCAATCCTTATTTGATGGAAGCTCTTTGTAAAAATCAATTACTGCACTACGTACCCAGATATAATTATCCGGTATCTTTCCCATTGGCCCATTGATACCAAGGATAGCGATTGAAAATTTTTCACCAGTTTTAGCATTGCTGGTCAGTATCACCCTGTTCCTGGTATTGTAGCCGGCTATCAATCCGTTTCCGCTTTGTCCAAAGCCCATCATTTGTTTTCCATTCACCCAGATCTCACTGTAATCATCTACGGTAATTTCAAACACGGCTGTAGTACCGGTTGTATTTAATTTACCTATAACAGCGGGAATGGTAATGTCAACCTTATACCAGATATAAGATACCAAACCTGTACCCTGCCGTAGTTCCAGATCGGTTGGCTGAATGGGTTTAAAATTTTTATCAAAATCAGCTGAACCGATCTGCGGATGAATGCTGTGGGTTTTAACTGCATTGCCGGTAGGATACAATGGCAACGGATCTCCATTGGTTCCGGGGCCGGGTGCTTTAAAATCTGCGTCCACTACATGTGCATCCTGCACAAACCACCTGGCATTTACCAGCGCCGCACCTTCTGCTGTTTTCAGGTCGGCTATTGCTTGCGGTTTGTCTACAGACAGCTGCCTCGTTTCCTGCGCAAATAATTGAAATGACAGCAGGGAGAAGAACAACACGGTGAGTATGATCATGTATATTTTGAGGATGTAATAGATCTTTATCATAAGTTTATCATTTTATAGACAGCCCTGTTTTATCATTGAACATTGATTGTTGGTAATTCAGGGCCTCTTTAAAATATGCAATACACAACATGCAATGTTCAGGGACCCGTTTCTTCATTAATCTATCTTTGCCTTCGCTCCCGCATTGGCCATATCTTCATCCTGTTGGGCACTGGCGCTTCCGCTTACGCCAATGGCGCCGATCACCTGTCCCTGGTAAATGATGGGGATCCCGCCCTGTAAGAAAGTATGTCCAACAGTTATCAAGGCCTGTCTTCCTCCATTTATAGAATTTTCCAGTTTGGAAGAGGGGGCTTTAAAAAGCGCTGCGGTATTTGCTTTTTTAGCAGCTACTTCCGAAGCGGCAGCAAAAGTATTATCCAGGCGCTCCAGGTAAACCAGGTTACCCCCGGCATCCACCACCGCAATGGCTCCACCAGGAGCATTATTTGCTTTGGCATAAGCCACTGCTTCAGCAACTATTTTTTTTGCAGCATCCAGGGAAATGTTCTTCGTTGAAAGCACCTGTGCATTGGTTGGCATTGAAAAAATCACTGCAGCGATCAGCAACAGGGGGAAATGTTTTTTTAAAAAATTCATGGCTACACTTTTTATGTTTATACAATTTTATTTTGCAGGTTCATCAAACCCAACGGTTTTACCGGCATTCTTTTTTACTTTCTTCGGCCAGTACATGTCTGCCTTTACAATATTATCCGCCAGTCCGTCGTGGAATTTATCATAAGCATCTTTACTGTGCTGTAAAATGAGACGGCCATCGATCACATCAAATATCTCGGGGTTGATCGGGCGAAGCCTGTTCACACTCATAGCATAACCGCAATAGGCACCGTACTGTGGTGCAAACATCTCGGGGTGGTCTTTGAACATGGCTGCATTTTTTTCAGAAGAGAACCAGTACGTGGCGCCATTGTAGCGGGCCGTATATTTATCGCTGCCCATTACTGCTTTGTTATCTGTGAAATAAGCTACTGCATCATAGCCTTGTAATATCACGCCGTCTTTATCAACATTGTTTAAAAAACCCCTTTCCTCATCCGTAGTGATTTGTTTTCCGTTCTTTGAAGAAACAGCCGGCCAGTACTTATCGGCCTTTGATAAATTCCCGGCAACGTCTTTATTCCAGCCCTTAACAGCACGTTCGTTGTGCTGGATCACAAGCCTGCCGTCTACGATCGAAAAAGTATTTACATCAATGGGTGCTACTCTTCCAAGCGAAACCGCATAGGCACACCAGGCGCCAAACTGGGGTTTGTATTTATCCGGGTTACTCTTGAACAGATCAAGGTGTTGCTGTGATGCGAAATAATAGATCGCATCCTGGTAACTGTACTGAAATTTCTCGTCGCCCTGCACCGGTTTGTTATCGGTGAAAAAGGCGACGGCATCGTATCCATCCAATATCACTCCCTTATCATTGAGGTTGTTGAAATACCTGCCTTGACCTTTTTGTGCATGGCTCTTCACTGCAGTGAAGAGCAGCAAGGCGGCAAAGCAGAATTTAAGTACGATGGTGAGCTTATTGGTTTTTGCATTCCGGTAATAGGAAATGGCCTTTAATGATTTTGGCGATTTTGTTATTTGTTTCATGACTTCTTATTTTTTCACAAAAGAACTACCTGTGAGAAGAAGCCGTTGTCGGACATATTACATTTATAGGGGTGGGTAAAGATAAATCCCGGATTTTTGTCAGGCATTTTGCAAATCAAAGGTGGTTGATGATTGAACTGCTGTCCACCAACCGGCGGATATGAATCCGATGCTCACTTCTTAAAAACAAAAAAGCCCTTCAAAATGAAAGGCTCTGTATCGAGATAAGCTGCCGTCCGCCAACCGGCGGATAGGAATCCGGTGCTCATTTATACCAACAAAAAAGCCCTTCAAAATGAAAGGCTCTGTATCGGGGAGCAGACTTGAACTGCCGACCTTCGGGTTATGAATCCGATGCTCTAACCAGCTGAGCTACCCCGACAATTCCCACCCTATTTGAGCGGGGGTGCAAATATAGGCCATTTTGCCAAAAGGTTAATTCCGGATTGGACAGAAATTTATTTAAAAGGCCTGTCGCCGGCATGTACGCCCCATTCTTTATTGGGCTCATCGCCCATTACAAATTCCAATGTGCCGCCCTGTTCTATATCAGCATGCTGAATATAGGTCTTGCTATAAGGCTGCCCGTTCAGTTTTACCGACTGAATATATACCTTGCCGGCATTGCTAACATTGATGGTAAATGTTTTTCCATTGGCCAGGCTTAAGCTTGTATGTTTCAGCAGTGGCGAACCAAACACATATAAACCACTGGCAGGATTTACCGGGTAAAAGCCCATAGCACTGAAAATATACCAGGCACTCATTTGCCCGCAATCTTCATTGCCCGATAAACCGGTTACGGTATTGTCATACAGTTCGGTGAGTATTTTATGTACATAGAATTGTGTTTTCCAGGGCTGGCCGCTGTAATCATATAAATAAGCCACGTGGTGACTGGGTTCATTGCCGTGTGCATACTGCCCGATGAAACCCGATGCATTGCCATTCACATCACTGTCCTTTGCCTGCAGGGTGAACATGGTATCCAGCTTGGCATTAAAATTATTTTCTCCGCCGGTCAGTGAAATTAAGCCGGGCATATCCTGCGGCACGTACCAGAAATACTGCCAGGCATTTCCTTCGGTAAAAGGATTGCCGCCATTACCTCCGTATTGCAGTGGATTAAACGGATAGATCCAGTCTCCCTTATCATTCTTTGCACGAAAAAAAGTTGTGTTTGCATCGTACAGGTTCTTATAATACGCTGCCCTTGCTGTAAAGAATTCCGCATCTTTTGTCTTGCCCAGTTTTTTTGCCATCTCTGCCACACACCAATCATCGTATGCAATTTCCAATGTAAGTGATACCGATTGCGATTGAATATTCTCCGGGAAATAATGATACCTGTTCCATACACTGAACGGGGCGCCGGGATGATCGGTTGTGGATGATGCCTTACATGCTTTGTATGCCTTTTCATAATCAAATCCTTTTATCCCTTTTAACATGGCATCGGCAATTACCGGTATGGCGTGGTTCCCGATCATACAGTAATTCTCATCGCCCCACAATTGCCAGATGGGCAGGTAGCCATAAGTATCATACTGGCGGAGCATGCTGTTGATGAAAGCCGCATCTTTTTGGGGTGCAGTTAATGTATACAAAGGATGGGTGGCCCGGTAGGTATCCCACAAAGAAAAAGTGGAATAATGCGTACCGTCATTGGCTTTATGTGTAGTAAAGTCGGTTCCGGAATACGTACCATCTGCATTGGCCAGGTTATTGGGCTGAATGAAGTTGCGGTAAAGCCCGGTATAAAAAATTTGTTTCTGTGCATCCGTTCCTTCCACATCAATTACAGATAATGCTTTGTTCCAGGCTGTTCTTGCATTGGCAACCGTTTTTTCAAAATCCCAGCCGGGCAATTCAGCTGTTAAATTCTTATAGGCATCTGCTGTGCCGGTTGCAGAAAGTGCCACTTTCATCTGCACGGTATTTCCGTTGCTGCTGTTAAAACGAAAAGCCGCCTTGCTGCTGTTGCCATTGATGAGGCCGACATCGGTAAACACCCGCTTGCCATTTACAAAAAAAGATTGCTGTATGGGCTGATCGAACTTTACCACGAAATATACTTTACGCAATCTTGCCCAGCCGGTTAAGATGCGATACCCTTCTACGGTGTATGCATCCACCTGTTTCATGTGGGCAGCGATCACTTTGCAGGCCCAATAATTTCTTTTTTTATCGAGGGTATGATCCAGGTCGAATAATACATAGGCACTGTCTGTTTTAGGAAAATGATATTTATGAAACCCAACATGTGCTGTTGCAGTGAGTTCCACATTCACTTTATAATCATCCAGTGTAACCGCATAATATCCCGGCGCTGCTTTTTCCGTTTCATGAGAAAAGGAGGAACGGTAACCGCTTCTTGGTTTGGCAGCATCTCCCGGTTGCCACAAAGCTGTGCGGGTAAGTGGCTGCACCAATATATCATACAGATCGCCCACACCTGTTCCGTTCAAATGCGTGTGACTGAAACCTACAATTGTTTTCTGAACATAATCATATCCTGATGCTGGCTCTTCAGGTGCATCAAAATTATCCGGACTCAGCTGCACCATACCAAAGGGTACACAGGCACCTGGAAAAACACTGCCCGACAAACTGTTGGCCTGCGAAGCAGAACCGATAAAAGGGTTCACGTATCGGGCAAAATCCTTTTTGTCATTTTGTGCAAATACTGCTGTTAATAAAAAAGAGAAAAGGAATGAACCGGTTATTTTCTTTATCATGCGTTGAGTAAGATTTCTAAACGTTGTGCCAGTTTTTCTGCGCCGGGTAACATGGCCTGTTCCAATATGGTATTCATCGGCACAGCGGGTAAATTCATAGCGCCCATCACTTCCACCGGGGCATCGAGGTACTGAAAACATGCTTTTGAAATCCTTCCCGCCAGCGCTTCTGCAAAAGAATTATTCTGCTGCTCTTCGGCCAGGATCAAACATTTTCCATGTTTTTTTACGGTTGAAAAAACAAGTTCTTCATCCAAAGGGAACAAAGTACGCAGATCGATCACTTCAAGCTGCCCGGGAAATTTTTTAGCTGCTGCTTTTGCCCAGTACACACCCATGCCGTATGTGATAACACAGCAGCTTTCTCCTTCTTCTACACAATCATCATCTGCGGGCAAAACAATATTGCCTTTGCCCAGTGGAATGATATAGTCTCTTGAAGGTTCGATGGTCTTTGCTTCTTCAGTGCCGGGAACCTTGCTCCAGTAAAGCCCTTTATGTTCCAGCATCACTACCGGGTTGGGATCGAGGAAGGCTGCTTTCAGCAAACCTTTCATATCAGCCGCATTGCTGGGGTAAACTATTTTAATCCCTTTGATGGAAAGCAAAGTAGTTTCAACGCAGCCGCTGTGATAAGGGCCACCGCCCCCGTAAGCGCCAACCGGTACCCGTATCAATGTCTGCACCGGGAATTTTCCGCAACTGAGGTAACAGCTTTTTGATATCTCTGTTACCAGTTGATTCAAACCCGGATAAATATAATCCCCAAACTGTACTTCCACGATGGGTTTTAAACCCGTTGCACACATACCAACGGTTGACCCAATGATATATGCTTCCTGTATGGCTGTATTAAAAACACGGTGGTCGCCAAACTGCTCGGCCAATGTTGCAGCTTCTCTGAATACCCCACCAAGTCTTCTTCCCACATCCTGTCCGTATAAAAGCGCTTCGGGAAAATCTTCCATGATCTCCCGTATGGCAAACAGTGCCGCATCCACCATCAAAACTTTTTCGTTACCGGCCGGACTGCGTTCTCCCTGTTCATCCGTTATATGCGTGGGAACAAAAACATAATTACCAACGGTATCCGGATCTGGCTCTGGCGCTGCAACGGCCCCCTGGAAATGATGCGCTGTTTCTTTGGCTGCTTCTTCTTCAATATAGTTTATGTGATCTTCACTAATTCCCATCTCCAATAGTTTGTGGCGGAGTTTCGGACCGGGATCGTCCAATGCATGTTTGGCAAGGTCTTCTTCAGTACGGTAGAATTCTTTGCGAACACCGCTGGTATGATGACCAAGCAATGGTACTCTTGCGTGCACCAAAAAGGGATGACGTTCACGCCTCACTTCTTCCACCACGTTCTTCATCACCTCGTAACTCTGTATAAAATCACTGCCATCAATACTGATGCGTTTTATTCCTTTGAACCCCTTTACCATTTCATTGGCATTGGTTGTTCTTGCTTCTTCGGAGGTAACACTGATGCCCCAGCCGTTGTCCTGCACCAGGTAAATTATGGGCAATTGGTGCAACGCAGCAAATTGAAATGCTTCACTCACTTCTCCTTCAGTAACTGAGGCATCGCCGAGCGAGCAGATCACCACAGGTTTATCGTTGGCCGTTGTTCGTTGTTCGTTTTTAGCAACCTGTTCCAGGAATTTTATGCCTTGTGCAATACCAGTGGTTGGTATGGCCTGCATACCCGTAGCGCTGCTTTGATGAATGATCGTGGGCTTATCATCTCCCCGGTAATTGGGATGTGAATAGTATTCCCTGCCGCCGGTGAATATATCATTGCCTTTTGCCAGCAGCTGCAACATCAGTTCGTATGGAGAAAACCCAAGACCAAGCAACAGGCTTTCATCCCGGTAATACGGACTCACATAATCGCAGGGTAATAACTGGAAAGCCGTAGCCAATTGTATGGCTTCATGGCCCCGGCTGGTTGAATGCACGTATTTGCAAATGGACCGGTTGTCTTCGTAGGTGCTGGCCATTGCCCTTGCCTGGCACATCAGGCGGTAAGCTCTTAATAAAATATCCGTGTTGTTCATTTAATACAGCAGCATCGGGGATGAAAAAATAAACCTGCCTGACAGTAGGCAGGGTTGCCAAAGGTATAAAATAAAAAATCGCTGATGGGCGAACCAGCGATATATAGATCAGCTAAACCTAATGAATTTATTTTACTTCTATGTTCAACAGGCACTGGTCGCCGATAAACCCCTCCAGCTGGTCTCCTACCACGGCTTCGCCAACACCCGCCGGTGTACCGGTAAAGATGAGGTCACCGATATTCAGGGAAAAATAATTGGAGATGTTCTCAATGATCTTTTCAAAACTGAAGATCATCTGCGAAGAGTTTGCCTTCTGCACCAGTTCCTTATTCTTTAATAACGAAAAATCAATGCTCTTGCGGTTGAAATCGGGTGTGAGATCAATGAACTTGCCCAGTACCGCAGAATTATCAAATGCCTTTGCTTTCTCCCAGGGCAGGCCCTTCTTTTTCAGTTCATCCTGTATGTCACGGGCTGTAAAATCAATACCTACGGTTACAGCATCGTAATAATTAGGCGCATGCTTTTCCTGGATGTATTTACCGTTCTTGCAAACACGCAAAACAATTTCGCACTCATAATGCAGTTCGTTGGTGAATTCGGGATAGTAAAAGGGAGTATGACTTTGCAGCAGGGCGCTTTTCGGCTTCATAAACAAAACCGGTTCATCTGGTATCTCGTTACCAAGCTCTTTAACATGATCCGTATAGTTACGGCCTACACAAATAATCTTCATTGCACGTTTTTTTTAAGGTATTGCGGTTCAGCCACGAATATAGACAAATAGGATAAAAAAAACAATTATGTGAAACAATCCGGGGAATCCTACGGTTTTATGGACATATTATTATATAATGTCATTGCCTGCTCGATACCCGCAGTCACAAAGCACTCTATCGCATCTACAGCAGTCTCAATTTTCAGCCTTACCTGCGGTTCTTCCTCTTTCCGCCATTTGCCCAGTACAAAATCGGCCTGCATCCCTTTTGGATACTGGTTGCCGATGCCGAACCTGAGTTTGGGATAGACATCTGTGCCGAGTATATTTTGAATATCCTTTAACCCATTATGCCCCCCGGCACTACCTGATGGACGGATCCGGATCTTGTCTAATGGAAGGGCAATATCATCTACTACGGTGAGTGTATTTTCAAGAGGCACTTTAGTTTTATCCATCCAGTATTTAAAAGCCCGGCCACTCAGGTTCATGTAGGTGGTGGGACAAATGCACACGATGTTCTTTCCTTTAAACTTCACTTCGGCCATATAAGCCAGCCTGTCAACGGAAAAACTGCTCTTGTGTTTCATCACAAAAACATTCAGTACATCAAAACCGATATTGTGACGGGTATTTGCATACTCGGACCCGATATTACCCAAACCAACAAGGAGGAATTTAGACATATGGTGAATGATTGGTCATTGGTCAGTTGTCATTGAGTAAGAGACTCCTTGTTTAAGAAGCTCTTTGAATGACCAATGACAATTGACCAATGACCCATGACTTCGGTTTAATTTAAAGTATTGAGCATCTGTTGCAGATCAGCTTCCGTTTTAACCAACACATCCCTGGCCTTGCTTCCCTGGTTGCCGCCAACTATTCCTGCTGCTTCCAGCTGATCCATCAACCGGCCGGCACGGTTATAACCAAGTTTCATGCGGCGCTGCAATAAAGAAGTGCTTCCCACCTGGCTGGCAACGATCAGCCTTGCAGCATCTTCAAACAAGGGGTCTTTATCGCCCAGGTCAAAGTCCTTGCCTTCCATTTCTTTTTCATCAATGTATTCGGGTAATAAGAATGCCTGCGGGTAACCACGTTGTTCACCGATGAAGTCAACGATCTTATCCACTTCGGGTGTATCAACAAAGGCGCATTGCAAACGGACAATGTCGCCGTTGTAGCTGATGAGCATATCGCCTTTACCGATCAGTTGCTCGGCACCGCCGGTATCTAAAATGGTACGACTATCAATTTTGCTGCTCACTTTAAAAGCAATACGTGCCGGGAAGTTTGCTTTAATGGTACCGGTGATGATATTCACCGAAGGCCGTTGCGTAGCGA
>Ga0209023_10000382_pt1 | contig 69719 bp, 62 predicted proteins | sample LakOneMetagenome_FD_187468 | JGI IMG/M metagenome (GOLD analysis project Ga0209023, IMG submission 187468) | Freshwater and sediment microbial communities from Lake Erie, Canada (SPAdes) (version 2) | ecosystem: Environmental > Aquatic > Freshwater > Lentic | place: Lake Erie, Canada...
CCGACGGCGGCATCCGCGAGGACGGCCGGGTCATGCCGGGCGACCGCATCCTGGTGCTCCCGAAGATGGATTCGAAGGTCTTCGAACTGGTCAAGGACTTCACCCAGATCCTCTACCAGATCGCCATCGCCGCGCGCGCGGTTGAAGGGTTCTAGGGCGGGTCAGTCTTCCAGGCGGGCCGTGAGCTGATCGCGGACCCGCTTGATGCCGACCGAGCGGCGCAGGCCGTCGGCGATCCAGTTGAAACGCAGCGGCGCCTGCTCGCCGATGGTCGAGGTGCCCGGCGGAGCCTTCAGGTCCCTGGCGAAGGCGAAGACCGTGGCGAAGATGGCGCTCGCCCCGCTCTGTTCGAACGCGAAGGTCGGACAGGGGACCAGACTGTTGGCCTTGTCGGCCGCCCAGCCCAGCAGCTCCGGTTCGCTCTGGCCGCGCACGATCGGGCCTAGCTTGGCCCTGCCGGTAAGGTCGGCCGCGCACAGTGAGAGCCCGTCCGGCGCCGCGGCGAGCATCAGGTTGCGCGGCCCCGCCTCGGCGGTGAACTCCGGGGCCAGGTGGAAACGCTGGGCGAAGTCGTGGGACTTGCCCTCCAGGTCCTTCAGCCAGTCGATGCAGAGCAGGAATTCGCCCGGCTTCATGACCAGCACGCGGCGATGCTCGACGGTTCCGAAGTGGGTCAGCAGGGTCTCGAACAAGGCCAGGCCGTCGTTCTCCACCGCCTGCACCAGGCCTGAGCCGTAGGGCGGCGTATCCACTCGCGGGAAGTTGCGTCCGTCGATCTCGACGGTGTTGTGGGCGCGTGTCGTCTCCACATAGACGCGCTTGGGATCGGCGTACCAAAAGCCGTCCTTGAACAGCTGAGAGTCGGATTTGGTCTTGCCCGAGAAGGCGTAGCGGCCCGGGTCGATGAGCAGGTTGCGGCCCCGGTCCCACCAGACAAACGCCTGGTCGTCGGCCTGCTTGTGCATGCGCGAGTGAAAGCCAGCGGTCTGGGCCAGGTAGCTCCACGCAGGATGGCCGTCCTCGGCGTCCTTTGCCTTGAGGCGGGCGAAGGCGTAGCCGGCGTCGGGGTAGCCCTTGACGCCGCCGAGGGGCTCGCGCCCGGTCTTGCCGGCCGACAACAGGTAGCGGAGTTCGCGGTTGTCGTAGGCCTCGGCCAGCTTGGGCCGGCGCCAGACCGAGACGACGTCGGTGTCGCCCAGCGGGACGGTGGTCGAATCCGGCATGACCATCCAGGTCAGGGCGGCCTCCATCTTCTCCAGCATCTGCACGAAGTAGATGTTCTGCAGCACGCCGGAATTGCGCGCGCCGACGAAAGTGCCCAGCAGCATGTAGTGGTAGCCGGGCGAGTGCTCGTTGTGGACGCCGCTGTCGAAGAAATGCTCGCGGATCATCTGCTCCAGCCGCCGCGTGGCCAGGGCGGCGTATTCGCGCATCTTCGGCAAGTCGATGAAGCGCTGGGCGGCGGAAAGCTGGCCGAGCGCCTGGTAGAGGCCGTGGTTGTTGTGGCCCTTGAAGAACCGGGGGCGGCTCAGCGCTTCGAGGTGGAAATAGAGGCTCGCTGCGAGCTGTTCGAGTTCGGCGTCGAGGACGCCTTCATCGCGAGCCCGGACCTCCAGCGCATAGGCCAGGCGATAGCAGCGCACGCCCACGCTCATGTCGTACCAGACGAAGTCGTCCTGCTTGCCGATGAAGGCGTCCAGATCCTTGGGCGTGTCGACGGCGTCGGTCGCCGGATGGAAGGTCTCGACCCAATCGAGGATGACCGCATAGGCCGCGTCGAACAGGTCGCGCTCGCCCATCAGGCTGTAGCCCGACAGCAGCCGCGTGATCGGCTTCCACGAATTCAGGTCGAAGGCCGAGCCGCGGGGAAGCGACGTCCAGGGCATCGGCGGCGCCAGGTCGATGGTCACACCCGCAGAGGTCCACCCCTTCTCGATCATCGAGCGGCAGCGGCCCAGCAAGGCCGGCTCGGCGACCATCGGGGTCATCTCAAGCATTTCATAGGGGCGCGCCTCACGCGCGCGCACCGAGGCGCGCAGGGTCTCGGCCGTTAGTCGGGGACGAAAGAGCTTGCCCCATTGCGCCGCCGGATTGGCGGGCTTGGCCTTGGCCCCGGACGCAGGCGCGTTCTCAGCCATGCCTGCGGGCGAGCTGGGCGTAGGCCTCGACCACGGTCGCCGCGGTCGAACCCCAGGTGCGTTGCGTCTCGACGAAGCGGCGGCCGTTGGCCCCCAGTTCGGCGCCCAGGGCCGGATCGCGGGCGATGCGCGCAACAGCCGAGGCCAGGGCGGTGGAGTCGCCCTTCTGGAACAGCAGGCCGGTCTTTCCGTCGTCGATCATCTCGGCCAGGGCGGCGACGTTGGAGGCGACCACGGGCTTGCCCATGGCCATGGCTTCCAGCGGCTTCAGCGGCGAGACCGTCTCGGTCACGGTCGAGGGTTTCCGCGGGAAGATGGCGACGTCGATGATCGAGTAGTAACGCGGCACCACGTCGGGGCCGACGCGGCCGGTCATGACCACCAGGTTCTCGAGGCCCTTCTCGCGCGCCTTGACCGCGATGGCCTGTTCGGCGGAACCACCGCCGACGATGAGCAGGGCGGCCTTGACGCCGCCGCGGTCGAGCAAGCCCAGGGCGTCGACCGCGTCGTCGAGGCCTTCGTAATCCACGATGGAGCCGATGAAGCCCAGCACGAAGCGGCCTTCGAGACCCAGCATCGTCTTCAGCTCTTCGTCGCGCTCGATGGGCTTGAAGCGCTCCACATCCACGCTGTTGGGCGCGATGGCCACGCGTTCCGCCGGCACGCCCCGGCGAACCAGTTCGTCCTTCAGCGCCGCGTTGATGGCCAGCACCTCGTCGGCTTCACGGGCGACCATGATCTCCAGATCGCGGGTTTGCTCGAAGCGTTCGGAAGCCTCGCCGGTGACGGTGCGTTGGGCGGCCGTCAGCTCCCACAGGCCGCGCACCTCGTAGACGAAGGGGATGCCGGCGCGGCGCGCTGCGATCAGGGCCGGAAGGGCGTTCACATAGTTGGAGGCGGCGTGGACGACCGCGGGGCGCCGTTCCTTCAGCGCCGCGCCCAGGCTCTGGGCGGCGGCTTCGACATAGAGGTCGAAGGCGGTGCGGTTCGAACCCGGGCCTTCCAGGCGCGTGTAGCTGACGTCATCGACGGGATAGGTCAGGGCGCCGGGCTGGACGCGGACGGCGTCGCGGCGATCCCATGGATAGCCGGCCCGGGTGAAGGCCTCCACGGTCCAGCCGTCACGGCCGATGGCGCGGATCAGGTCATGGGTGCGCAGGGTGTAGCCTGAGATGTGATGCGGCAGCGAACTGGCGGCCACATAGGCCACGGTGCGCGGAACCGGTGTCCAGGCCATCTGCGCGGCGCGCTGGGGAAGGTGCAGGCCCTCGCGGCGGATGCGGATCATGCCGCGCAGCATCTCCAGTCGCGCCGCCTGGTCAGGCGTGAAGGTCTCGCCGACTTCCCAGGCGCGCTCCATCAGGGCGCAAGGCCGGTCGACCATGCCCGCGTCGTACATCAGGCTGGCCAGCCACTTCATGCGGAAGCCCTTGGGCTCCAGCTCCACGGCCTCTTCTCCCAGGGTGATGGCCTGGGCCAAGTCGGTCTGGCGAAGGCTCTTGGCCTTGGCGGTCAGCGCCGCGGCGCGATTGGACGCCTGGGTGCGGCGCTCGCGGGCGGCCTCGCGGTCGGCGGTGGCCGCGCGTGCGTCCGCGCCGGCGCCCTTGCGGCGCTTCTCCAGCGACAAGCCGCGCAGGTCAGCCAGCTTGCCCGGCAATTTCAGGAAATCGCCGAACGAGCGCGTCTGCATCAGGGTTTCGCCCAGCCTGAAGGAGACTGTGGCCTTCAGGCGCGACAGCTGTTCTTCAGTGTCAGTCAGGCGCTGGCGCAGGTAGGCGGTTTCGGCGCGCAGGACCTGCAATTGGGTGTCCATGCCCGGGGTGGCGGGGGCGACGGGCGCCGTCTTGGCGGCCGTGGCGGGCGGAGGCGCGGCCTTGGTCGCCCTGGCCTTGCCGGGGGCGGTGGATTTCGAGACCCTCGGCGCTCCCTTGGCGGCGCGCTTCGGCGCAGCCTTTGCCGCCGACGGCTTGGCCGTGGTGGTCTTGGGCGCCGTGGTTCTCGGCTTGGCGGACTTGGAGTGGGCGCCATTGGGCTGGGCCGCCTTGGCGGGCGCGGCTTTGGACCGGGAAGCCTTGTCCGCTGAGGCTTTGGGCGTCGCCGGTCGATCCAGTTTACGCGTGACTTTGGTGTTCATGAAGAGCTCGGCCCGGGCGCCGGGCTTCTTGTCATTTCCGTTCCGGCCTATCAAGGCTTGCGCATTACCTGCGCTAGCCCCCGGGGTTGATAGTTGGATCGGCAGTCGGACGCCACCCGCAATGGCGGTTTTGCGCAAAGCGCGCCCTTTTGGTCGCGGCTTCGCAAGGATCTCGCGCGCTTTTTCCGTCGCCAGGGGTTGCGCCCGCCGCTGCCGCCGCAGGTGCCCGGAGCGCCGGCCGAACCGCCTGTGCGCCGCGGTCCTGCCCTGCCGCACCTGTCCGCGGCCAAGCCCGACGACCAGGGACAGGTGAAGGACTACGCCATTCCCTTCGACCGGACCGCCTTCCCGACCCGGGCGGTGCTGAAGCTGTCGTCGCCCCGGATCGGCGCCTCCGGCAAGATCGGCTTCTGTCATCATCCGCTGAACGCCGACGGTACGCCCAGCCGCACCGTCGTGGCCGTATCCGACCAGACGGCCTACGAATCCAACGACCTGGGCGAGACCTGGAAGGCCTATCCGCTGGATGGCGATGACCCGGTCGAACACTGCTTCGTCACCTCCACCGGCCACAAGCTGACCGCCACCTTCGCCATGGCGCAGCCCGGCGATACGGCGACCAAGGTCGTGATCCGCCGCTACACCCCCGACTGGAAGCCCGCGGGCGAACCGCTGGAAACCTGTTCGGCCTGGCACGGCTCGTGCGCCATCGGCGAGGCGGGCGGGGTGATCCTGTTCTCGGAATATCCGGTCAATCGCGGCAAGTACGGCAACGCCGACAAGCTGCCCCTGACCGACCAGCTCGTGTCCGATCCGCGCGTGTTCCGCTCGCGCGACGACGGAAAGACCTGGGATGTCTGCTTCCAGACAACCGCGGCCCAGGTGCGCCACCTGCATACGGTGACGCCCGACCCGACCCGGCCGCGCCGCTGGTGGCTGACCTCCGGCGACCGGCCCGCCGAGGTGTTCGTCTGGCGCAGCGACGACGACGGCGACAGCTGGGCCGACGTCACCGCCGACGATGTCGCCGGCCTGCTGCACCACAACTGCAAGCCCCGCGCGGCCCAGCGTCTCACCGACCAGGTATTCCACGACGGCTGGGTCATCTGGGGGGCCGACGACTGGCTGGGCAACGCATCGGACTGGAACAACGGCGACAATCCGCCGGTGGGCTCGCGCGTCTTCAAGGCCCGCACCGAGGGGCCCTGGCGGCCCGAGGAAGTCGGCTTCTGCGGCCCGCCGATCCGCTCCATCGTCGACGTCGGCCCGGCCTGGATTTTCATCTCCGAGGCCAAGGCGAAATCGGTCACCCTGCGGCCCGAGACTTTCCTGGTGTTCAAGGACGACCTCAGCCGCGTCCACCGCTTCGTGCAGATCGACAACTGGGCCGAGGCCTCGACCGGCTTCACCTACTCGCGCGCCAGCCGCAAGGCGCTGGACGGGGTGTTCTTCAGCTTCCGCGGCGTGCGCGACGTGTTTGCGCGCGGGCCGAGGCTGCTGCGCTGGGAGATCGAGTTCTTCTAGCTCAACACGACCTGCGGCGCCGCCGTTCCCAGGAAGCCGTCGATCTCCAGCCGCGTGACCGCCCCGTCCGCGTTCCAGCCCAGTTTGATCTTGTCGCCGTCGGCCGACAGCTCACAGCCGGCCGGCTTCACGTCTTCGGCGCTGAGCGTCAGCACGGTGGCGAACAGCACGGTCCCCGAGCCGCTGGTCTCCATGGCGATGGCCGGCGCCTCGACCATCTTGCCGTCACGCGGCGAGGTCCAGCCCTGCAGGCGAGGCTCGGTCTGGCCAATGGCCACGTCGGAGGCGACCACGCCGGGCGCCAGGGAGACGGCGCGGACGCGGGTCTCGTAGGTCGGGTCCTCGGCCGCGAAGGACGAGCCTGACAGGGGCCAGACCTTGAACTCCGGGGCGAAGTGGAACCACTGGCGGTAGGTCACGGGCTTGCCGCCGCCGGCGCTGAACATGCCCATCAGCCCGCCCTTCTTCGGCTTGGCCTTGGGATCGGAGGGCGGTTCGATGCGGTCGATGAGCAGCAGCCACTGGCCGGGGCTGAGGATCAACAGGCGGCGGTGCTTGCCCTGGACCCCGTGGTCGACCTCGCCCAGCGACACGACGAGGCCGTCGTAGGTCAGCTCGGCCTCGATCAGGGCCGAGCCGTAGGGCTGTTCGGTGCGGCGGTCGTAGCTTTCGCCGCCGATCTCGACGGTGTTGTGGGCGTGGGTGGATTCGACGAACACCCGGTTGGGATCGCCGTACCAGAAGCCGCGCTTCCACAGCTCCGATCCCGGCCCGGTGCGGCCGCGGTAGCCGTAGCGACCCGCGTCGATGAGCACGTCGCGCCCATGCTCGCCCCACACGAAGCTCATGTCGTCGGCTTGTTTGTGGGTGCGCGAGTGATAGGCGAGCGTCTGGGCGAAATAGAAGCCCTCCGAGCGGGCCACCACGTAGCCCGACTTGGGGAAGGCCTTGAAACCCTGCGGCGACAGGCCCTTGAGCAGGGCAGGCAGGGCGCGGCTCTCATCGGTGTCGCCGATGTTGATCAGGCGGCCGTCCGGCTTGACGAACCAGCTCATGGCCTCGCGCGCGTTGTGCACCACCTTCTGCAGTTCGGGGGTGTCGAGCAGGCCGGCGCGCTCGGCGCCCGACAGGCTTTCCAGCACCCGCAGGTGGTAGCCAGGCGAATGTTCCTTGTGCACGCCCTCGGGGGTGAACTGGGCGGCGATTGCGGCGATCAGGCGCTCGCGAGCCTGCTGGCCGGCGGCGGCCATGCCCGGCATGTCGGCGAGCCGTCGCGCCATGGCGAGCTGGCCGGACGCCTGGTAGAGCCCGTGGTTGGAGTGGGCGGCGAAGTGCTCGTCGTTGACCAGGTTCTCGCGGTGCTGCTCCAGCGAGGCCCTGAGCGCCGCGCGCTGGGCCTCTGTCCCGATCCCCAGCCGGCGCGCCTCATCGAAGACATAGGCCAGGCGATAGGCGCGCAGGCCCACCGCCATGTCGTACCAGGCCATGGGCGAACGGCCCTCGGTCTGCGGCGACGGGTGCTGCTCGACCCAGTCCATGGCCACGGCGAGCGCGTGTTCGAGATAGGGCCGATCGGCCTCGCCGGCGGAATGGGCGGCCAGCAGGGGGTCGATCAGATCCAGCGCATGCAGGTGGTAGTTATGCGAGCGGCTGGCCTCGTCCTTGAAGCTCCAGTCGATTGGCGGCGTCAGCGATACAGCCGGATAGCGGCCCAGCACCCAGCCGTCGCGCAACACCAGTTCGGCGCGTGAGGACCGCAGCAGTTCTTCGTAGGGGGCGGACGCGGTCGCATCCGTCGCGGCGGCGTCGGTCAAGCGTTGCTCCGCTCGGTAAGGGAGGTGCAAACCTCGACGATGGCCGCGGCGGCGACGTCCCAGCTGCGCTCGGTCTCGACCCAGGCGCGCGCCTGCTGGCCCAGCCCGTGGGCCAGGCCCGGATCGCCGACCAGGCGACGGATGGCGGCGGCCAGGGAGGACACATCGCCCTTCTTGAAGAGCAGGCCGGTCCTGCCGTGGCGGATCAGCTCGGCCATGGCGGCCACATCGGACCCGATCACCGGCTTGGCCATGGCCATGGCCTCAAGCGGCTTCAGCGGCGCGACGATCTCGCAGACCGGCAGCGGCAGGCGCGGGAAGACCGCGGCGTCGACCACGGAATAGTGCCCGGCGACCTGATCGGGCGCGATGCGGCCGATCTGCACCACGCGGTCGCCCAGCTCATGGCGGCGCGCCTCTTCGCGCAGGTGCCCCGAGGCCGAGCCCTCGCCAACGATCAGCACCGCCAGGTCAAGCCCCTCACGCACCAGCACCGCCACCGCTTCGAACAGATCGTCCAGCCCCTCGTAGTGTTCCAGCGAACCCAGGAAGCCCAGCACATAGCGGTCGCCCAGCCCCAGCTTGTGGGCCAGGGCCCTGTCCTTGGCGATCGGCTTGAAGGCGTGGGCGTCAACGCAATTGGGGGCCAGGGTGATGCGCTCGGCGGCCACGCCGCGGGCGATCAATTCGGCGCGCAGGCCTTCGGAGAGCACGACCACCCGGTCCGCCTCCATGGCCACGCGCGTTTCAAGATCGCGCTGCGTGGCGAACCGCTCGGTCGCCTCCCAGCCGGGGCTCTTGGCGGCGGCGGTGAACTCCCACAGGCCACGCACCGAATAGACGAAGGGCACTCCCGTGCGCCGCGCCGCGATCAGGGCGGGCAGGCCCGTCACATAGTTGGAGGCAGCGTAGACTAGGCTGGGGCGAACCTTGTCGATGTAGCGCTCCAGCGCGCGGGCCGACTGCTCGACATAGGCCGGGAAGGGTGTTTCGCCGGCCGACGGGCCGCGCAGGCGGTGGTAGCTGATGCCGTCGACCGTATAGGGGCCGGCCTTGACCCGCCCCCCCCGCGCGTCGGCCCGGTCCCACGGATAGCCCGGACGGCTCGCCAGGTGCATGTCCCAGCCCGAGCGCGCGATGGCGGCGGCGATGTTCTGCGTGCGCAGTGTGTAGCCCGAGGTGTGGTGCGGCAGGGCGCTGGAGGCGACGAACACGCCGCTTCGAGGCGTGGGGATGTGGGCAGGCTCGGGCCGCCGCGCCGGAATGACGATCTCGCGGCTGCCGGCGAAGGCCTCGATGACGCGAAGCTTGGCCGCGTCCTTGCGCGAAAACAGCCAGCGGCCGTGCAACGCCGAGCGAGCGTATTCGGCCGGCGCGTGCGTCTCTCCCGCCAGGAACAGGATCTGGGCCGCGCGGCCCATCTGGCGCGGCGAAGGGTCCATGGCCACGGCTTCCTTGGCCAGACGCGCTGCCCCGGGCAGGTCGTAGGCCGAGCGCGCGCTGGCCAGTCCCATGAGCACCACCGAGGCGTCGTGGGCCGGCAGACCCATGCGGCGCACGCCGTGCAGGGCGCGTCCGGCGTCGTCCAGGCTGTCGTCGATGAGGTCGGACGTGTGGGCGCTGAGCAGGGCGATACGGCGGCCCTCGCGGCGGCGACGGATCGACTCGCGCACCAGCGCCAGCATCTCGAAGGGCAGGGCGAAGAAGCCGCGCACGCTGCGCGCCCTCAGCAGGGCGGCGCCGAGGCGGAAGGACACGGTGTCGCGGGCGCGTTCGGCGGCCTGGGCGTGCTCGACAACCTTGCGGCGCAGGCGGTTCAGCTCCTGGCGGGCGGCGTGATGTTCACGGCGTTCCTGCTCAAGCTCAACGGCGAGCGCTGTCGCACGGTCGTCATCGCGGGACTGCGCTGCGGCTTCAGGCGCGCTGGAAGGATGGCTCGGCCGGGACCGCACAGTCATCAGAACACAAAACCGCTTCGACCGGTCAGGCGAGCGGCTTACCCCCTAGGCAACCTGGCTACAACCTTAGCATTTTTCGGTCCGGACGCGTGAGCGCTACTTCCAGAAACCGCAGGCATCGATGACCGCCGCGCTCTCGGGCGGGCGATCCAGGCTTCGGAACTGGTCGTGCCCGACCAGCATGACCACTACTTCGGCCTCGCGGTAGGCCGTCGCGATATCCGACAGGACCAGGTCGCCTGGTTCGCGCAGCATGTCCTGGTAGGGATCGGCGCAGACGACCTTGCCCGGGTAGGCCGTGGTCAGCGCACGGGCGATGTCGAGCGCGGGGCTTTCGCGGAAGTCGTCGACGTTGGGCTTGAAGGTCAGGCCAAGGCAGGCGATGCGCGCGCCCGGATTGCCGCTTATCAGCTCGCCGACCTTGTCGATCACCCACAACGGCTTGCTGTCGTTGACTTCACGGGCGGTGCGGATCAGCCGGGCCCGCTCCGGCGCCTGGGCGACAATGAACCAGGGATCGACCGCGATGCAGTGGCCGCCGACGCCGGGGCCGGGCTGCAGGATGTTCACCCGCGGGTGGAAATTGGCCAGCTTGATGACGTCCCAGACGTTCAGGTCCAGTTGGTCGCAGACCATCGACAGTTCGTTGGCGAAGGCGATGTTCACGTCGCGGAAGGCGTTTTCGGTAAGCTTCACGAACTCGGCGGTGCGGTCGTCGGTGATCAGCAGCTCGCCCGAGGTGACCCGGCGGTACAGGGCCGCGGCCCGGCGCGCGGCGCGGGGCGTCGCGCCGCCCACGGCACGGTCGTTGGTCTTCAGTTCTTCCATGGTTCGCCCCGGAATGACCCGCTCGGGCGAATAGACGATGTCGATGTCGATATCAGACTCGTCGCGGCCGGCTTCGGGGAAGCGAAGGTCGGGGCGGGCGGCGGCCATGCGCTCGATCATCCGGCGGGTGGTGCCGACCGGCGACGTAGACTCCAGGATTACCAGGGCGCCCGGCAGCAGCACCGGCGCAATGGCGTCGGCGGCGGCGAACACATAGGTCAGGTCCGGGGTGCGCATCTGGTCGTGGCCGACCGGCGTCGGCACGGCGATCAGGTAGGCGTCGGCGGCGACATGGTGGCGGCTGGCGGTCAGACGGCCCTTCTTCACCACCGTATGCAGCAATTTCTCAAGGCCCGGCTCGACGATGTGGGCGCGGCCGCCATTGACGGCCTCAATGACGCGGGGATCGACGTCCACGCCGGTGACCTGGAAGCCCGCCTCAGCCAGGCTGACGGCGGTGGGAAGGCCGATATAGCCCAGTCCGACGACGCTGATGCGGCGTTCGGCGACGGCTTCTTCAGCTCCGAACATGGCGAACACGGTCATGACCCTGAAACGATCTCCCTCACGATCCGCGCCGCCGCCTGCCCGTCTCCGTATGGGTTGGCGATCTCGGCCCGGCTCGGCTCCGCAAGCGTTTCGCGTACGGACCTTACAATGTTTTCGCAGCGCGCACCGACCAATCGGACGACGCCCGCGTCGACTGCTTCCGGACGTTCGGTCACTTCACGCATGACCAGAACCGGTTTCCCCAGCGAGGGGGCCTCTTCCTGTACGCCGCCGGAGTCGGTCAGGATCACCGTCGAACGGCCCATCAAGTAGACGAACGACAGATAGTCGACGGGGTCGATCAGCGAGATGTTGGGGCGGTCGGCGAGCAACTCGAGCACCGGGCGCTGTACATTCGGATTGAGATGTACCGGGTAGAGGACCTGGACGTCCGGATCGAGCGAAATTTCCTGCAAAGCCTGACAAATATTCAGGAAACCGTCGCCGAAGTTTTCCCGCCGGTGGCCGGTGACCAGCACCAGACGCCGCGCCGGGTCGAGTTGCGGGAACTTGGCGGCGAGCTGGCCAGCCAGCTCGGGTTCGTTGTCGATGCGCCCCTTCACGTGCAGCAGAGCGTCCACCACGGTGTTGCCGGTGACCACGATGTGGCGCTCGCCCAGGTTCTCCTTGAGCAGGTTGTCGCGGGCCGAGACGGTCGGGGCGTACAGGTGGTCGGCCACCAGATCGACCACGCGCCGGTTGAATTCCTCAGGCCAGGGCTTGTCCATGTGGCCCGAGCGCAGTCCGGCCTCGACGTGGCCCACCGGCACGCCGCGGTGAAAGGCGGCCGTGGCGGCCGCGGCGGCGGTCGTGGTGTCGCCGTGGACCAGCACCCGGTCCGGGCGCTCTTCGGCGAAGACTTCGTCCATGCGCCCGAGCACGCGCGAGAACAGGCCGTTCAGCGTCTGGTCGGGCTGCATCACCGCGAGGTCGCGGTCGGCGGTGATCTCGAACAGATCCAGCACCTGTGCCAGCATCTCGCGGTGCTGGCCGGTGGACCACACGGTGGTCTCGATGTCGGGGCGTGCCTTCAACGCACGCACCACCGGGGCCATTTTGATGGCCTCGGGACGCGTCCCGAAAATCACCGCGACTTTTTTCAAGCCAAACACAATCCTTGCGAAGCCGACGACAAGGCCAGCGACGGACCGGTGCTTCCGGACGTCGCGTGATCTCGTGTGGCTATCTGGATTTCCGCGGCCGACGGTACAGCGTCGCGACGGGCGTCCCCTCTGCGCGCTCTATCGACGCTTCGAGACCATCTCGTCAACCTAGCTAAACTACTAGGTGTGGCAGCTTCTGCTAACGCTGTTGCTTGTAACCAACGAACCAGTCCTGGGCTTGGCCGGCGGCGCGGTCATGAATCTGCACCCACTGGGCCTTGAAGCCGGCGTCTTCCATGGCCTGGGTGAACCACTGACGCCCGACCCGGATGTCAGCCAGTGCAACCCCGTCCGGCAGGTATTCGAAATAGCCGGGGCGGCCACGGACTTCCTTGACCTGGTGGGGCGCTTCCCAGCCGTCCAGCAGGCGGAACGGAGCGATATGGGTAAAGAACACCCCGCCCGGCGCGAGCACGCGGAAGGCCTCGACGACCGCCTCGGCATGCTCGGTAAAGTAGTCGAACAGCAGGATCGAGAAGTGCGCGCCGAAGCTCGCGTCCGCGTATTGAGGCATGGCGCGGACATCCACGCCGGTCTCGTGGTTCTTGCCGTAGTTGCCGAACAGCGAGACCGACTTGAGCTGCGGAAACACCTTGCCGACCAGCTGATCCTCCACCCCGGTCATGGCAAAGCCCAGCAGCGGCAGAGCCGTGGCGCCGGCCGACCGGGCCGCGGGACCGACGAGGTCATCCAGCAGCGGCGGCAAGGACCGCAGGCGCGCCGGGGAATTGCAGTTGGGGCAGGCGTCAACGCCGACCAATTGCTCCAGCGGATCGCCGCAGATGGCGCAATCGTCCGAGCCGGCGACCACTACCGCCATGAATTTCGGCGGGCGCGACGGAGCCTCCGCTGCGGTGGCGGGCGGGGGCGAGTTGTCGGGGGGCGGGGGCGTCGGCTCGGGTTTTGGCGCGCCCTTCGGTACGGGCGCGGGCCGCAGACCCAGATCGCGGCCGCCGGTCGCCGTGGGCTCGTGGGCCTGCAGTCTCAGCCCCAGCAAGCGCGCGAACCCATTGGCCAGCGCCAGCCGCGCGCCCTTGGTCGCCTGGGCGAGCTGGCGGCGCAGCGAGACGGAAGGGGGGCGCTGATCGAGGGTCATGAGGGGCTGTTATCGACGGTCGGCACACAGTTTGAGCCGGATGTGGCGGTTTTCGCTGGCGCTGTCGAGCCGCCGCGCAGTTGATCGCCCCCGCATTGCTCCCTAGAGAAAGCCGCCAAGAAGGGCGGTTCACGGCCGCCACCAGGGAACCTCATGAAGAACACCGTCCCGCTTAGCCTCCGGGTGCCCGAGCCGCCGGCCCGTCCCGGCGACGCCCCCGACTTCCGTCACCTGATCCTGCAGGGACCGGGCGAGGCCCCGCGGCCGGAGATCTCCGCCGACCCGCATGACATGCGCGACCACGCCTTCATGCTGATCCGCGTGCTGGATGACGAAGGCCAGGCCGTGGGGCCGTGGAACCCGCGCCTGGACGCCGAGACCCTGAAAAAGGGTCTCACCGACATGATCCTGGTGCGCGCTTTCGACGAGCGCATGCACCGCGCCCACCGCCAGGGGAAGACCAGCTTCTACATGAAGTGCACCGGCGAGGAGGCCATTGCCTGCGCCCAGTCCCAGGTGCTGCACCGCGAGGACATGACTTTCCCGACCTACCGCCAGCAGGGAATTCTCATCAGCCGCGGCTATCCGCTCGCGACCATGATGAACCAGATCTATTCCAACGCTTCCGACCCGATCAAAGGCCGCCAGCTGCCGATCATGTACTCCACCAAGGAGTACGGCTTCTTCACCATCTCCGGCAACCTGGGCACCCAGTATCCGCAGGCCGTCGGCTGGGCCATGGCTTCGGCCTACAAGGGCGACGACAAGATCGCGGCCGCCTGGATCGGCGACGGGGCGACGGCGGAAGGCGACTTCCACAATGCGCTGACCTTCGCCGCCGTCTACCGCGCGCCGGTGATCCTCAACATCGTCAACAACCAGTGGGCCATCTCCTCCTTCCAGGGCATCGCCGGCGGCATGGAGACGACCTTCGCCTCCAAGGCCATCGGCTATGGCCTGCCCGCCCTGCGCGTCGACGGTAACGACTTCCTGGCCGTCTACGCCGCCACCCAGTGGGCCGCCGAGCGGGCGCGCACCAACCAGGGCGCCACGGTGATCGAGCTGTTCACCTACCGCGCCGCCCAGCACTCCACCTCCGACGATCCCAGCCGCTACCGTCCCGCCGACGAGTGGGAGCACTGGCCGCTGGGCGATCCGATCAAGCGGCTCAAGCAGCACCTGATCGCCATCGGGGAGTGGGACGAGGAGCGCCACGAGGCCGCCGAGAAGGCCGCCATCGAGCAGGTCCGCGAGGCCGGCAAGGTCTCCGAGGCGATCGGCACCATCGGCCAGTCCCGGCCCTCGGTGAAGGAGATGTTCGAGGACGTCTTCGCCACGCCCGACTGGCGCATCCAGGAACAACGCGGCGAGGTCGGAGTCTGACCATGGCCTCGCTCAACATGATCCAGGCGCTGAACTCGGCGCTCGACGTCAAGATGTCCCAGGACCCCAATGTCCTCTCCTTCGGCGAGGATGCGGGCTATTTCGGCGGCGTTTTCCGCGTCACCGACCAGCTGCAGCAGAAGCATGGCCTGACGCGGTCCTTCGACGCCCCCATCAGCGAGTGCGGCATCGCCGCGGCCGCCATCGGCATGGGCGTCTATGGCCTGCGCCCGGTGATCGAGATTCAGTTCGCCGACTACATCTACCCGGCCTACGACCAGATCGTCTCCGAGGCGGCCAAGATCCGCTATCGCTCGGGCGGCGAGTTCACCGTGCCGATCACCATCCGCAGCCCCTACGGCGGCGGCATCTTCGGCGGCCAGACCCACAGCCAAAGCCCCGAAAGCCTGTTCACCCACATCGCGGGCCTCAAGACGGTGATCCCGTCCAATCCCTACGATGCCAAGGGCCTGCTCATGGCCTCGATCGAGGACGACGATCCGGTCCTCTTCTTCGAGCCCAAGCGCATCTACAACGGCCCCTTCGACGGCCACCACGACCGCCCGGTGAAGCCCTGGACCGGCCATGAACTGGCCGAGGTGCCCGAGGGCCACTACACCGTGCCGCTGGGCAAATCGCGGCTGATGCGCGAGGGCGCCGACGTCACTGTGCTCTGCTACGGCACCATGGTCTGGGTCTGCCTCGCCGCCGCCGAGGACACCGGCGTCGACGCCGAGGTGATCGACCTGCGCTCGCTCGTGCCGCTGGACATCGAGGCCATCGAGGCCTCGGTGAAGAAGACCGGCCGCTGCGTCATCGTCCACGAGGCGCCGCGCACCTCGGGCTACGGCGCGGAGCTTTCCGCCCTGGTCCAGGAGCGCTGCTTCTACCACCTGGAGGCGCCCATCCAGCGCGTCTGCGGCTGGGACACCCCCTACCCCCACGCCTTCGAGTGGGAATATTTCCCTGGACCCAAGCGCGTCGGTGAAGCGCTCAAACGCGTGATGGAGGGCTGAACATGGGCAAGTACGTCTTCAAGCTCCCCGACGTGGGCGAAGGCACCGCCGAGGCCGAGGTCGTCGGCTGGCACATCAAGGTCGGCGACATGGTCGAGGAAGACCAGATCATCGCCGACATCATGACCGACAAGGCCACCGTCGAGCTGACCTCGCCGGTCTCGGGCAAGGTTGTCTCCACCCACGGGGAGCCAGGCGAAATGGCCGCCGTGGGCTCGCCGCTGGTCGTGTTCGAGGTCCAGGGCGCCGGCAACGCTGCGGCCGACGCCATGCCGACCCCCGACAAGCCGGTGGACGCCGGGGTCGCCGAGCTGGGCCGCCCCGACGGCCCGCACGAGACGATCCGCGCCGCGGAGGACGCCCTGTCGCCGGAGTCCGACGCCATGGGCCCGGGCAACTACGTCTTCAAACTGCCCGACGTCGGCGAAGGCACCGCCGAGGCCGAGCTGGTCGGCTGGCATGTGAAGCTCGGCGACCACGTGGCCGAAGACCAGCTGCTGGCCGAGATCATGACCGACAAGGCGACCGTCGAGCTGACCTCGCCGGTGGCCGGCAAGATCGTCGCCCTGCATGGCGAACCCGGCGGCATCGTGCCCGTCGGCGGCCCGCTGGTGGCGCTGGAGGTCGAGGGCAAGGGCAACGTCGAGACGACGCGCGAGGCGCCCAGGACCGCCGCCGCGAGCGCCGCGCCAGCGCCCAAGGCCGCGCCTTCGCCCGCCGCGAAGCCCGCTGCCGCCTCTGCCCCGGCCAAGGCCTCGCCTGCCCGTGGCGAAGCCTTCTCCACCCGCGCCGAGGGGGCCAAGCCGCTGGCTTCCCCGGCGGTGCGCCAGCGCGCGCGGGACCTCGGCATCGAGCTGCAGTTCGTGCCCGGGTCCGGGCCGGCCGGAAGGATCGGCCATGACGACCTGGACGCCTACGTGTCTTCCGGCGGCCGCGGCGTCGCCCGCACCGGCGGCGGCGGGGGAGGGTCGACCCGCTCGGCCCGCACCCACGTCGAGGACATCAAGATCATCGGCATGCGCCGCAAGACGGCGGAGAAGATGGCGGAGGCCAAGCGCCGCATCCCCCACTTCATGTACGCCGAGGAGATCGACGTCACCGAGCTGGAGACCCTGCGCGCCCACCTCAACGCGGCCAACAAGGGCGGCGACAAGCCCAAGCTGAACCTGCTGCCCTTCCTGGGCATCGCCATGATCCGCAGCCTGGCGTCGCATCCCTCGATCAACGGCCGCTTCGACGACGACAACGGCGTCTTCCACCAGTTCGAGGGCGTCCACCTGGGCATCGCCGCCCAGACGCCGACGGGGCTGATGGTGCCGGTGGTGCGTCACGCCGAAGCGCTGGACATCTACGGCCTGGCCGACGAGATCGCCCGCGTCGGCGCCGCCGCCAAGGCCGGCAAGGCGACCAAGGAAGAGCTGACCGGCTCGACCATCACCATCACCTCCCTGGGCACCCTGGGCGGGCTGGTCCACACCCCGGTCATCAACCACCCCGAGGTCGCCATCGTCGGCCCCAACAAGATCATCGACCGGGTGGTGGTCCGCCACGGCCAGATGGTGGTGCGCAAGATGATGAACCTCTCGTCCTCCTTCGATCACCGCATCGTCGACGGCTACGACGCGGCGGAGTTCGTGCAGAAGGTGAAGGGCCTGCTGGAGCATCCGGCGACGCTGTTCATGGACTAAGCTTGGCCTTTGTTCCGCCGCGAGCCGGCGGGATGCTCCCTTCGTTCAGTTCCCTTCGCGGGGATGCGCCAGAGGGGACATTGGCCATGAACGTCACGCTCCGCATGACCACCGCCCTGTCGGCCGCCGCGTTGTTGTTCGGCGTCGCCGCGCCCGCTTCCGCCTGCACCCTGATGGGCATCAGCCCGCCCTATGTGAACCGGGTCGCCCGGGAGGGGCAGGCGGTGTGGGTCGGGCGGGTCAGCGTGGTCACGCCCGAGCCTCGCCGCACCGACCAGCCGATGCGCGGCCCCGGCGGCAGGGTCACCATCGTGCTCGACACTCCCATCCGCGGCCACGCCAAGGCGGAGTTCCAGGTCAACTACGACACCGCGCCCTACTGCGGCGTGCCCTGGGATCCCAAGGTCGGCGACCGGCTGCTGGTGGTGCAGTTCCCGACCTATCCGCAGCTGTTCGCCGAGAACGAGGTCGGCGGCAGCCTCTACGCCCACTACTTCACCAAGCCGAAGTGACCGGCCGTCTCCTTCTTCCCATCGCCCTCGCCGCCGTCCTCGCGGCCTCCCCGGCGCTCGCCTGCGTGATCGCGCCGCCCGCCACGACGGCGGCCGGACGCGCCGAAGCGGCGCGGCAGGCGCAGGCCTGGCAGGCCCGGCTCGACGGCGCAGCAGCCGTGTTCGTGGCGCGGGTCAGCGGACGGCCCAGCGACCTCGGCGCGGTCGCCGTCCTGGTCCGCCCCCTGCGCGGACAACCCCCGGCGAGCATCCGCGTCGGGCCGCGCAGCGACTGCGATCCGATCTGGAAGAGCGGCGACCGGCTTGTCGTCTATGCCAACCGGGTCGGCGGTCGCTGGACGGTGCTGCGCATCGAGCCGGACACGCCCGCCGCCCGCGCCGCCGTCCGCACGCCGCCTGCTTCCGCGCCGCACTAACGCCTGTCGCCCTCGAGGAGGAGCCGTCGCGCCGTGGCGGCGAATTCGATCCCGTCTGAAATTCCGGCCGGATCCCGCCGCCCGCTGCAAACCATTTCTTCGACAGACTGCATGAGCGAACCCCGCTCGATGGGGGAGTCGGCGGCGCTCTCGACGTCGCCCTCCGAGAGCAGCAGGGTTCCGTCGGCCGAATAGTAGAGGTTGCGGATGGCCGCGACCGTGTGCGTGGCGCAGTCGAACCCGGCCGCAACGACCATGAAATCCACGCCCCCGGGACCGGTCCTGTCATAGACGAGCATCACTGTCGCCGTGCGGATTCGGGCGTCACCCCGGATGGACGAGACCTCCACGCCGACGAGCGTATTGGTGCTCATGTCCGCGGGTTGCCAGTCTTCAGCGGCCGCTGCCGTAGCCGCCGTCAGGGTTATCGCCGCTACGGCGGCCATCAATCTGCGCATGTCGGTCCCCCGGTTTTGGCGAACATTGTTCTTTTTTTGTTCCAAATGTCAACGGACCTGACCGCTCTGCACAGTCCCGCGCCTTCCCTCCGCGCGCCGGAACGGGTAAGCGCGCGGCCATGACCGATATCCTCAAGACCAAAGTCCTCGTCATCGGCGCCGGCACCGGCGGCTATGTGGCCGCCATCCGCTGCGGCCAGCTCGGCCTGGAGACCGTCATCGTCGACGCGTCGGACGGCCTGGGCGGCACCTGCCTGAACGTGGGATGCATTCCGTCCAAGGCGATCATCCACGCCGCCAACAAGTTCGAGACCGTGGCCAAGGCGGCCGGGGGCGGCACGCTGGGCATCACCGCCTCCGCGCCCGCCATCGACTTCGCCCAGACCGTGGCCTGGAAGGACGGCGTCGTCGGCAAGCTGAACCAGGGCGTCGCGGCCTTGCTGAAGAAGGCCAAGGTCAAGGTCATCAAGGGCTGGGCGACGTTTTCCGACGCCAAGACCTGCACCGTGAAGACCGCGGACGGCGAGCAGACCATCTCAGCCGAGCACGTCATCTTGGCCACCGGCTCGGAGCCGGTGGAACTGCCCTTCCTGCCCTTCAGCGGCGACGTGATTTCCTCCACCGAGGCCCTGGCGCTGGACAAGGTGCCGGCGAAACTCGTCGTGGTCGGCGGCGGCTATATCGGGCTGGAGCTCGGCATCGCCTTCCGCAAGCTGGGCGCCGAGGTCACGGTCGTGGAAATGGCCGAGCGCATCCTGCCGCTCTACGACAAGGCGCTCACCGACCCGGTCAGGAAGTGGATGGAGAAGCACGGCGTCACCCTGCTGCTGGGCGCCAAGGCCGGCGGTTTCGAGGGCGGCAAGCTGAAAGTCACCTCCGCCGAGGGCGAGGCGCTGGAGCTGCCCGCCGACAAGGTGCTGGTCACCGTCGGTCGCCGCCCGCGCACCAAGGGCTGGGGCCTGGAGAACACCGGCGTGGCCATGGCCGGGCCTTTCGTGAAGACCGACGACCGCTGCGCCACCTCGATGAAGAACGTCTGGGCTGTCGGCGACCTGACCGGCGAACCCATGCTGGCCCACAAGGGCTCGGCCCAGGGCGAGATCGTCGCCGAGATCATCGCCGGCCATGACAAGCGCTTCGACCCCGTCACCATCGCGGCGGTCTGCTTCACCGAGCCGGAGATCGTCTCGGCCGGCATCGGCCCCGATGAGGCCGACAAGGAAACCACCATCTCGGCGGTGTTCCCGCTCTCCGCCATCGGCCGCGCCCTGGCCATCGAGGCGGCCGAGGACGGCGGCTTCGTGCGCGTCATCGCCTCCAAGGCCGATCACCGCATCCTGGGCATCCAGGCGGTGGGCCAGCACGTGGCGGAGCTGTCCAACTCCTTCGCCCAGGTGATGGAGATGGGCGCGGTGCTGGAAGACATCGCCGGCATCATCCACGTGCACCCGACGTTGGGGGAAGCCTTCCACGAGGCCAGCCTGCGGGCGCTCGGGCACGCCATCCACATCTGAGGCCCGGCGGCGCCTGTTCCACCTGTTTCGCCTGTTATTTGAAAACAGGCCGGGGGGCCCGCGCTCGACGTTTCCCTTGCCGTTCAACGGTTCGGTTCAGCGGGCCGGCGCTGCTTGCGGGCCAACTGTATACAGTTTGAATTTTCAAAGACCGCCGGAAAGCGTCCGTTGATCCGGGGGTGGGGGTCAACTGGCGGCGGCGAACGGCCGGTTCCAGCCTTAATTCTCTTGCAGGCGAGGGTGCGCTCGGGGCCAGGGCTGTCAAGGGCGCGAAGCGCGGCTGCGCCGTTGAAACCCTTGACAGCCCTGGCCCCGAGCGCGGCAATCTCACCAAGAGAAGAATGGCTAGCTCCGCGCGTTGCGCAGGCTCGCACAGGCGGAAACGATGCCAACGAAAAAGGGCCCCGGCGATGCGGGGCCCTTTCGCGTTTCTACTGTTCGCCGCCCGACCCCGCCGGCGGGGTGTTCTTCGTCCAGCGGTCCACCCAGGCGCCGACCTCGTCGTGCCACTGCACGGAGTTCTGCGGCTTCAGCACCCAGTGGTTCTCGTCCTCGAAGTAGAGGAACTGGCTCTCCACGCCGCGGCGCTGCAGGGCGCTGAAGGTCGCCAGCCCCTGTTCCAGCGGGATGCGGTAGTCCTTGCCGCCCTGGATGACCATTTCCGGCACGCGCCAGGCGCCGATGTGATTGACCGGGTTGAAGCGCTCCATGGCCTCGGGGTGATCCCAGGGCGTGCCGCCGTTCTCCCACTCGGAGAACCACATCTCCTCGGTCGAATAGGCCATCTGGCGCACGTCGAAGACGCCGTCGTGGTTGACCAGGCACTTCCAGGGCTCGGGCCAGTTGCCGGCGATCCAGTTGACCATGTAGCCGCCGTAGGAGCCGCCCAGCGCGCAGGCGCGGTCGCCGTCGAGGAAGCTGTAGCGCGACAGGGCCGCGGCCCAGCCGGCCTTCAGGTCCTGCAGGGGGCGGTCCCCCCAGTGCTGGCTGATGGCGTCGGTGAATGCCTGGCCGTAGCCGGTGGAGCCGTGGAAATCGACCATGACCACGGCGTAGCCGCGCCCGGCCCAGTACTCGGCGTTCCAGCGGTAGTGGAAGTTGTTGCCGAAGGAGCCCTGCGGTCCGCCGTGGATGAGGAAGGCGACGGGGTACTTCTTCCCGGCCTCGTAGTTGGCCGGCTTCATGACGTAGCCGTGGACTTCCTCGTTGTTCCAGCCGGTGAAGCTGAACTGCTCGTACTGGCCCCAGGTGATCTCGCTCATCGGCCCGGCGTTGACGTCGGTCAGGCGGGCGGGAATGCCGCCCTTGGCGGCCATCGAATACAGCTGGGCCGGACGGTCCAGCGCATCCTGGGCGTAGAGGATCGTCTTGCCCGCCACGTCGAAGCCGCCGACGTGGCCCGCGCCGGTGAGCGCCGTGACCTTGCCGCTCTTCACGTCGATGGCGAAGATCTTCAGCTGGCCCACGTCCTCGGCGGAGACGAATACGGTTTTGCCGTCCGCCGACCAGCTCACCGTGTCGGCGGAACGATCCCAGTTGGCGGCCAGCTCACGCTCGGCGCCGGTGGCGACGTTGCGCAGCACGATCTGCCAACGGTCGGCCTCGAAGCCCGGGCGCTTCATGCGGCGGTAGGCCATGGTCTTGCCGTCGGGCGAGAAGGTCGCGCCGGTGTCCCAGGCGGGGTTGGTCGGGGTCAGGTTGCGCGGCGCCGAGGAGCCGTCGGCGGCCACTTGGTAGAGGTCGAAATTGGTCGACCAGGCCTCGTTCTTGCCTGCCAGGCGGGCCGCGAAGACCACGGCGCTGGAATCGGGGGTGAAGGCGAATTCGGCGTCGTCGCCGAAGGGCTTGGAAGGCGCGTCGCCATCGAAGCCGCGCATCAGGGCGGTCGGCTCGCCGCCGGCATGGCCGTCGGCGCCGATGCGCAGGGTGAACAGCGCCTGGTTGGTCCCGTCCGCCCAGGTATCCCAGTGGCGCACGAACAGGCGGTCGAACAGGCGGCCGCTCGACTTGTCGTCGCCCTTGTCCATCTTCGCCTTGGTGCAGGCCAGGTCAGCGCAGTCGCGGAACACCGACAGCGAAACCGCCAGCGTGGTCCCATTGGGGGCGACGCGGAAGGAACCGACGTCCAGCGGCAGGCTGGTCACCTGGCTGACATTGCCGCCCAGGGGATCGATGCGCCAAACCTGGCTGAGGTGGTCGGCGTCGTTCTTGAGGAAGTAGATCCAGCGTCCGTCGGCCGACCAGCGGCCGGAGTTGGCGCCGGCGCCGGCGGCCTCAAGCTTGCGCGGCGCCGCGTGCGGGGCCTTCAGGTCGACGATCCACAGCGAATTGACGCCCTTGTTGGCCGCGTAGTCGGTCTGGCGCAGGGCGTACAGCGCCCAGCGGCCGTCCGGCGAGATGCGCGGATCGCTGATGCGCTCGAAGGTCACCAGGTCGTGGGCGGTGAACGGGCGGGCGTCGGCGGAGGCGGCGGCCAGCATCAGCGCAGGGGCGGCGACGGCGGCAAGCGCCAGGCGGCGAAGAGTCGAGATCATCGGGGGCTCCGGAAAACGGTCGCCGGTTGCGTAGCATGGCGGGGATGGGGGTCAATGCGGCGGTTGCTCCCCTCTCCCCTTGAGGGGAGGGTGACGCCTGCGGGGAATCCGCTAGAACACCGTCACCACGGAGGCCCCTCGATGAAGGTCGTCTGTCTCGGCGGCGGTCCCGCCGGGCTCTATTTCGCGATCTCCATGAAGCTGCGCGACCCCGCGCACGAGGTCACCGTGCTTGAACGCAACCAGCCGGGCGACACCTTCGGCTGGGGCGTGGTGTTCTCCGACCAGACCATGGACAACCTGCGCGCCAACGATCCCGAAGGCGCGGTGGCGATCGCCGAGGCCCTGGCCTGGTGGGATGACATCGACGTCCATATCAGCGGCGAGACCATCACCTCCGGCGGCCACGGCTTTTCCGGGATCGGCCGCAAGAAACTCCTCAACCTGCTGCAGGACCGCGCCCGCGCCCTGGGGGTCAAACTCGAATTCGAATTCGAATTCGCGTTGGAGCAGCTGGAGACCGATCCGCGGCTGGTCGAGGCGGATTTGATCGTGGCCTGCGACGGGCTGAATTCAAAGGTGCGCAATGCCTGGCCGGACGACTTCATGGTCGACCTGGATGTTCGGCCCAATAAGTATGTCTGGCTGGGTACGACCAAGGCCTTCGACGCCTTCACCTTCGCCTTCGAGGAAACCGAGCATGGGTGGATCTGGGCCCACGCCTACCGCTTCGAGGAGGGCGCCTCGACCTTCATCCTGGAGTGTTCGGAGGAGACCTGGCGTGGGCTGGGCTTCGACGAGATGGACGCCGAGCAGACCTGCCGCGAGGGCGAGCGGCTGTTCGCCAAGTACCTGGACGGCCACAAGCTGGAGTCCAACGCCAGGCACCTGCGCGGCTCGGCCTGGCTGAATTTCCCGCGCGTGCTTTGCAACAACTGGCGGCGCGGCAAGATCGTGCTGCTGGGCGATGCGGCGCACACGGCCCACTTCTCCATCGGCTCGGGCACCAAGCTCGCCTTCGAGGACGCCATCAAGCTGGCGGAGGTTCTGCACTCGGGCCTGCCCTTTGACGAGGCCATGGTCGCCCACCAGGACGAGCGCCAGGTGGACGTGCTGAAGCTGCAGTCGGCGGCGCGCAACTCGACCGAATGGTTCGAGCACATCGAGCGCTACCTTGGACTACCGCCCCTGCAGTTCGCCTATTCCCTGCTGACCCGCAGCCAGCGCGTCAGCCACGAGAACCTGCGCCTGCGCGACAAGGCCTTCCTGGAAGGCGTCGAGCGCTGGTTCGTGTCCCAGGCGGTGGGCTCGCCGGTCAACGATCCGCGCCCGCCCATGTTCGCGCCGCTCACCCTGCGCGAGATGACCCTGAAGAACCGCGTCGTGGTCTCGCCCATGTGCATGTATTCGGCCACCGACGGGCTCGTGAACGACTTCCACCTCGTGCACCTGGGCGCGCGCGCCATGGGCGGCGCGGGGCTGGTCTTCACCGAGATGACCGACGTCTCCGCCGACGGACGCATCACCCCGGGCTGCGCCGGCATGTATGCGCCGGAGCACGTCGCCGCCTGGAAGCGGGTGGTGGATTTCGTCCACGCCAACAGCGACGCGAAGATCGCCGTCCAACTGGCCCACGCCGGGCGCAAGGGCTCGACCGAACGGCCGTGGGGCGAGGTTCCCGGCCAGGGGCGCCCCGACGAGCACGACAAGCCGCTGGAGGCCGGCGGCTGGGAGATCATCGGCCCTTCGCCGATCCCGTATTCGGCGCGCAACGCCACCCCGCGGCCGATGACCCGCGCCGACATGGACAAGGTCCGTGACGACCACGTCCGCGCCGTTGGCATGGCCGAGGACGCCGGCTTCGACATGGTCGAGCTGCACGCCGCCCACGGCTATCTGCTGTCGTCGTTCCTGACCCCGCTGTCGAACCAGCGCACCGATGAGTACGGCGGCTCCATCGAGAACCGGCTGCGCTTCCCGCTCGAAGTGTTCAAGGCCATGCGCGCCGCCTGGCCGGCCCACAAGCCGATGAGCGTACGCGTCTCGGCCACCGACTGGACCGACGCCGGCATCACCGCCGAAGAGGCCGTCATCATCGGCCAGGCCTTCGCTCAGGCTGGCGCGGACGTGATCGACGTCTCGGCCGGCCAGACATCGACCGAGGCGCGCCCGGTCTACGGCCGCATGTTCCAGACGCCGCTGTCGGACCTGCTGCGTAACGAGGGCCATGTGCGGACCATGGCGGTGGGCAACATATTCGAGCCCGACCACGTCAATTCGATCCTCGCCGCTGGCCGCGCCGACCTGTGCGTTCTGGCGAGGCCCCACCTGGCCGATCCGGCCTGGACCCTGCGCGCCGCGGCCGAACTGGGCTACGGCGGCGAGGCTCCGCCCAAACAATACCGCGCCGGCCAGGACCAGCTCGCGCGCAACCTGCAACGACAGCAATTGATGGGGGCCGTATGAGCCAATCCCTTTCCGGCAAGCACGCCCTCGTCACCGGCGGCGGCACGGGCATCGGCGCGGCCACGGCCAGGTGGCTCGCGGCCCAGGGCTGTCAGGTGACCCTGCTGGGCCGGCGGATGGAGCCGCTGAAAGCGGTGGCGTCGGAGATCGGCAAGGCCGCCTTCGCCACCACCGCCGACGTCAACGATTTCCGGGCGCTGGAGACGGCCTTTGGGGCCAGCCGCGAGCGGTTCGGACGGCTCGACATCCTGGTCAACAATGCCGGCATTGCCAAGGGCGGGCCGTTCCTGAAGAACACCGACCAGGACTGGGCCGACATCTTCGCCACCAACCTGTTCTCCATCGTCTCGACGACGAAACTGGCGCTGCCGGGCATGCTGGAGGCGGGCTGGGGCCGGGTGGTGAACGTGGCCTCCATCGCCGGCCTGCGCGGCTCGCCCTACACCACCGCCTACACCGCCTCGAAGCATGCGCTGATCGGCCTGACCCGGTCGCTGGCGCTGGAGACCTTCAAGAAGGGCGTCACCGTCAACGCCGTCTGCCCGGGCTATGTCGATACGCCGATGACCGACCAGACCGTGGCCAACATCCAGAAGCTGACCGGCCGCTCGGCCGACGAGGCGCGCGGCGAGATCACCAAGCTGGGCTCGCAGGGGCGCTTGCTCACCAGCGAGGAGGTGGCCTCGGCCATCGGCTGGCTGTGCCAACCCGACCAGGGCGCCATCAACGGCGCGGCCATCCCGGTCGGGGGCGACGGCTTCTGATGGATCCCGCCGCTTACAAGGCCGAGCATTTCCTCTGGGACTTCGCGGACGGGGTCGGGGTCGTCACCCTGAACCGGCCGGAGAAGAAGAACCCGCTGACCTTCGAGAGCTACGCCGAGCTGCGCGACTTTTTCCGCGCGCTGAAGGACGCGCCCGACTGCAAGGTGGTGATCATCACCGGCGCAGGGGGCAATTTCTCGTCCGGCGGCGACGTGTTCGAAATCATCGGGCCGCTGACCGAGATGGGTCCGGCGGACCTGCTCACCTTCACCACCATGACCGGCGACCTGGTGAAGGCGATCCGCGATTGCCCGCAGCCGATCATCGCCGCGGTGGACGGCATCTGCGCGGGGGCCGGCGCGATCATCGCCATGGCCTCTGACATGCGCCTCGGCACGGCGCGCACCAGGACCGGCTTCCTGTTCGTGCGCGTCGGCCTGGCCGGCTGCGACATGGGCGCCTGCGCCATCCTGCCCCGGATCATCGGCCAGGGGCGCGCCTCGGAGCTGCTCTACACCGGCCGCATGATGAGCGCCGACGAGGGCGACCGATGGGGGTTCTACAATCGCCTCGTCGAGCCCGACGCCTTGATGGACGAGGCCCGCAAGCTGGCGGCGACCCTGGCGGCAGGGCCCACCTTCGCCCACGCCATGACCAAGGCCCAGCTCAACGCCGAGTGGGACATGGGGCTGAACGAGGCCATCGACGCGGAGGCCGAGCAGCAGGCGATCTGCATGCAGACCCGGGACTTCCGCCGCGCCTTCGAGGCCTTCGCAGCCAAGCGCGAGCCGGTGTTCGAGGGAAACTGATGGCGGACCGCTCCTTCCTCACCTGGCCCTTCTTCGAGGACCGTCACCGAGCCTTCGCCGACAAGTTCGACGCCTGGGTGGCCGAAACGATCGCGCCGCTGGAAGCCGGCAGCGACCACCACAGCGACGCCGGCCTTGACGACGCCTGCCGCGAGATCCTGCAGGCCCTGGGCGAAGGCGGCTGGCTGCGTAACGCCGTGCCGGTGGACGGCCCGCTCGACGTGCGCACCCTGTGCCTGACGCGCGAGACCCTGGCGCGCACCTCGGGCCTGGCCGACTTCGTCTTCGCCATGCAGGGGCTGGGCTCGGGGCCAATCAGCCTGTTCGGGACCGACGCCCAGAAGGCGGCCTGGCTGCCTGGAGTAGCCGATGGCTCGAAAGCGGCGGCCTTTGCGCTCAGCGAGCCCGAGGCCGGGTCCGACGCCGCGGCGCTCGCCACCACGGCCCGCGAGGACGGCGATGGCTGGGTCATCGACGGGACCAAGACCTGGATTTCCAACGGCGGCATCGCCGATTTCTACGTCACCTTCGCCCGCACCGGCGAAGCACCCGGCGCCAAGGGGCTGTCGGCCTTCATCGTCCCCGCCGACACGCCGGGGCTGGAGGTGGTCGAGCGCATCCCCGTGATCGCGCCCCATCCGCTGGCGACGCTGCGCTACAGCGGCGTGCGCGTGCCCCGGGACGCGTTGATCGGCGAGGCGGGCTCGGGCTTCCGCATCGCCATGGGCACACTCGACGTGTTCCGCTCCACGGTCGGCGCCGCCGCGCTGGGCTTCGCGCGGCGGGCCTTCGACGAGAGCCTCAAGCGGGCGTCCGAACGCGAACTCTTCGGCGCGCCGCTGTCGGAACTGCAGATGGTCCAGGGCCACCTGGCCGACATGGCCCTGAAGATCGACGCCTCGGCGCTGCTCATCTACCGCGCGGCGTGGACCAAGGATTCCGGCGCCCCGCGCGTCACCCGCGAGGCCGCCATGGCCAAGCTGTTCGCCACCGACGAGGCCCAGGCGGTCATCGACGCGGCGGTGCAGCTGCACGGCGGCGAAGGCGTCCGCTCCGGTTCGGTCGTCGAGGGCCTCTACCGCGAGATCCGCGCCCTGCGCATCTACGAGGGCGCCTCGGACGTGCAGAAGGTGGTCATCGCCCGCCAGGCGCTGGCGGCCGCCGTGGGCAGCCCCTGATGAGCGCGCTGGGGGCCATCGTGCGTACGGCGACCCTGTGGCCCAGGGCCTCGAAACTGAACGCGAAGATCGGCTGCTGGGGCGAGATCGGGCGGGTGATTCACTGGGCGGGCGCGGCCATCGCCTGCAACGTGCTGGTCATCTGCATCGCGGCGGCGATCTTCGACTCCAGCGCCGATCCCGCGGCCACCATGACGTTCGCGATCATTTCGGCGCTGATCATCTACCTGCCGGCGCGCGGCCTGCGCCGGCTGATGGCGGGGGAGTGATGGACAATTTCGTTCGCGACAACCTGCCGCCGCACAACCAGCTGCCGGAGTTCGTCTTCGACCTGCCGGAACTGCACTATCCGCGCCGCCTGAACGCCTTCGACATGCTGGACGCCGCCATCGCGCGCGGCCTGGGCGACAAGCCCGCGGTGGTCTGGGAGGACGGCGCCTGGACCTATGATCAGTTGATCGCCGAGGCCAGCCGCATCGCCCGCGTGCTGGTCGAGGACATGGCGCTGGAGCCCGGCAATCGCGTGCTGCTGCACGGCCCCAACCGGCCCATGACCATCGCCGCCTGGTTCGCCATCGCCAAGGCCGGCGGCGTCATCGTCGCCACCATGCCGCTGCTGCGCGCCACCGAACTGGCGGTGGTGATCGACAAGGCGCAGATCACCCACGCCCTGGCCGACGTAGCCTTCCGCCACGTGGTGGACGCCGCGCAGGATCTGGCCCCGGTGCTCGAGACGGTGGCCTACTGGGGCGAGGGCGGCACGCTGGACGCCGCCGCCGACATCGACCCGGTGGTCTTCGAAACGGTGCACACCCACGCCGACGATCCGGTCCTCATCGCCTTTACCTCCGGCACCACCGGCAAGCCGAAGGGGTGCGTGCATTTCCAGCGCGACGTCTTCGCCATGGCCGACACCTTTTCGCGCCATGTCCTGAAGCCCGACGCGAGCGAGGTCTTCGCCGGCACCCCGCCCTACGCCTTCACCTTTGGCCTGGGCGGGCTGGTGATCTTTCCCCTGGCGGCGGGCGCGACCATCGCCTGCCTGGAGCGGCCCGGTTTCGAGGCCCTGTGCGAGGCGATCACGCGCCACAAGGTCACCACCCTGTTCACCGCCCCCACCGGCTACCGCGCCCTGCTCAAGGCGCGCGGCGAGCACGACCTGTCGTCGCTGCGCAAATGCGTTTCCGCCGGCGAGACCCTGCCGGCGGCGACCTCCGACGACTGGTTCGAGGCGACGGGGATCCGCATCATCGACGGCATCGGCTCCACCGAGATGATCCACATCTTCATCTCGGCCTCGGGCGACGACATCCGCCCCGGCGCCACCGGCCAGCCGGTCCCCGGCTTCCGCGCCGAGGTGCAGGACGAGCACGGCAAGGCCCTGCCGTTGGGCTCCACCGGGCGGCTGGCGGTGAAGGGGCCGACCGGCTGCCGCTACCTCGCTGACGAGCGCCAGCGCGACTACGTCCAGCATGGCTGGAACCTGACCGGCGACATCTACCGCACCGACGAGGACGGCTATTTCTGGTTCGTGGCCCGCGGCGACGACATGATCGTCTCGGCCGGCTACAACATCGGCGCGCCCGAGGTGGAAGCCGCCCTGTTGCTGCACCCCGCCGTTTGCGAGTGCGCCGTCATCGGCGTTCCCGATCCCGAACGCGGCCAGATCGTGAAGGCCTATGTGGTGCTGCACGACCCCGCCGAGGCCGGGCCGCACATGGCCGAGGCGTTGCAGGCCTTCGTCAAGATGACCATCGCGCCCTACAAATATCCCCGCGCCGTCGAGTTCAGGACCGAGCTGCCCAAGACGCCGACGGGCAAGCTGCAGCGCTTCCGGCTGAAGGAGGAGGCATGAGCGTCTTCAACCGCCAGGAGATCGTCCGCTTCGGCTGGTGCGACTTCGCCGGCATCATGTTCTTCCCGCGCTATTTCGAACTCGCCAACGACACCGTCGAAGCGTGGTTCGGGACGGCGCTGGGCGTCACCTACGGGCGGCTGCACGGCGAGCTGGGCTGGTCGGTTCCGACGGTGCGCTTCGACGCCGACTTCAAGGCGCCTTCGCGGGTGGACGAGAAGCTGACCTTCGAACTGTCGGTCGAGAAGCTGGGCGGCGCCTCCTGCACCCTGAAGATCACCGCCTCGTCCGAGGGCCAGCTGCGCTTCTTCGGCCGCCAGGTGATCGTGCTCACCGACCGAGCCGACCTGAAGCCCCGCCCCTGGCCGCAAGACCTGCGCGAGAAGATCACCCCCTTCATCGAGGAGCCCGCCTGATGCGCACACTGCTGCCCGAGGGCTGGCCGAGGCCGAAGGGCTACGCCAACGGTATAGAGGCCTCCGGCCGCCTGGTCTTTGTCGCCGGCATGATCGGCTGGGACGAGACTGGCGCCTTCCCCGACAAGGACTTCATGGGCCAGGTGAAGCGCACCCTGCTCAACACCCTGGCCGTGCTCAAGGAAGGCGGCGCGGGGCCGCAGCACGTGGCGCGCATGACCTGGTACGTCACCGACAAGCGCGAATACCTCGCCCACGTGCGCGAACTGGGGCTGGTGTGGCGCGAGCTGTTCGGCAGCCATTACCCCGCCATGGCGGTGGTGCAGGTCTCCGCGCTGATCGAGGACGAGGCCAGGGTCGAGATCGAGACCACGGCGGTGGTGGGCTAGCGCCCTACCAGATCGCCGAGCGCTTCTCCGGCGGCAGGTAGAGCCGCTGGCCGGGCTGAACGTCGAAGGCCCGGACCCAGGCTTCCAGGTTGCGGACGTTGGCGGCGCGGTATTCGCCGGGCGCATGGGTGTCGCCGCCGATCTGCTGGCGCAGAGCCGCGTCGGTCTGCACGCGCCGCCAGCGCCGCGCGAAGGCCAGGAAGAAGCGCTGCTCGCCGCTCAACCCGTCCTTCACCACATCGGGCCTGCCGTGCAGGGACAGGATGTAGGCGTCGTGCGCCACCACCAGCCCGGCCAGGTCGGCGATGCTCTCGCCCAGCACCAGCTGGCCGTTCACGCATAGCCCCGGTTGCGGGCAGTAGGCGGCGTATTGCTCGGCCAACGGAGCCGCCGCGGCGCGGTAGGCGGCCAGATCCTGCGGCGTCCACCAGCGAACCAGCCGGCCCTCGGCGTCGTAGAGGCTGCCCAGCTCGTCGAAGCTGTGGCTGATCTCGTGCGCCATCCCAGCGCCCGCCGAGCCGTAGTTGGAGGCGGCGTCGCCCTCGGCATCGAAGTAGGGCGGCTGCAGGATGCCGGCGGAGAACTGCAGGCTGTTGGGGCTGAAATTGATCAGGGCGCCGGGCCACTGCGGCAGCAGCCCCTGCCACTGGCCGGGATCGGCCGGGCGGCCCAGTTTCGCCAGCTCGTGCGCATAGGCGAAGGCCTCGGCCCGGCGCAGGTTGCCCAGGGCGTCGTCGCGGCTGACCGCCAGGCCGGAAAAGTCGGTCCAGACGTCGGGGTAGCCCACCCCGACCTTGACCGCCGCCAGCTTGGCCAGCGCCATGCGGCGCATGGCCGGCGACATCCAGGTCAGCCGTTCGATGCGGGGGCGGAAGGCGGCGCGGAGGTTCTCCGCCATGGCCTGGGCGGCGGCCTTGGCCCGGGGCGAGTAGTAGCGCGCCACATAGAGCTGGCCGATGTCCTCGCCCATCGCCGCGGTGGTCGCATCGATGGCCTGCCGGGCGCGGTCGGGGGCGGCCGGGGGCTGGCCTGCCAGCCGGCCCTGGAAAGCGCCGTCCTCGTCGCGGAAGGCGCGGGGCAGGGCCGGCGCGTAGTGTTCGACAAGGTGGAAGGCCAGGTAATCGCGCCAGGCCTCGATCGGCTGGCTGCCGACCAGGGCCGCCGTGCCCGTCACCGCCGAGGGCTGCCAGACGTTGACCATCGGCTGCCGCTCGAGGCGGGCCGCCTTGAACCAGGCCGTCCAGTCCATGCCCGGCGCCCTGGCGGCGAAGTCGGCGCGGCGCCAGGGGTTGTCGGTCTTGAAGACGTCGTCGGTGTCCGCGCGCGACGCATGGGTCGCGGCGATGGCGGTCTCCAGCGCCAGCACGCGCGCGGCCCGCACATCGGCCTGGTCGAAGCCGGCCAGGGTCAGCACGGCGGCGACGTGCGCCCGATAGGCCTCGCGCGCGGCGGCTTGCGCCGGGTCGGCGTAGCTCTCCCGGTCGGGCAGGCCCAGGCCGCCCTGCACCAGGTGCGGAACATTGTGGGCGCTGTCGTGGAAGTCCTGGTGAATCCACACGCCGAACAGGCCGTCCGTGGCGGTGTTGGTCCCGTCGTCGAGGCGCGTCGTCTGGCCCAGCCAGGCCGACAGAGCGCGCCGGTCGCCGATCGCGCCGATCGCGGCGAGGTCGCCGGCCAGCGGCCGCAGGCCCCGGGCCTCGATGCCCGCCTCGTCCAGCCAGGCCGCGTAATAGTCGCCGATGCGCCGCTCGCGCGCCGAGCCGGGCCGCGTGGCGGCGTCCTCGACGAGGCCACGGATGCGCTGGGTCGCCTGGTCGCGCAGCCCCGCGGTCGTGTCGTAGCGCGTCCGGCCCTCAGGCAGGGCCGTGGTCTGCAGCCACGCCCGGTTGGCGTAGCCGTAGAAATCATCGCCGGGCAGGGTCGAGGCGGCGACTGCCCGGGGGTCCGCCGCGAGGGCAGGCGGACCCCCGAGCGCCGCACCCGACGTGATCGTGCAGGCGATGCCGATCACACCGGCGACCCTGAGCGCCTTGAGGCGAGCTCTCGTGGCGGCGGCCGCATGCGCCGCGACGGCATCCGTAAATCCCATCGCCACGGCCTCCTTGACAGCATTCGCCTGCAGCCGATTGTGCTGCCCGTGCGTGTCCGTCGCCATGAGCAAGACGGCGGTGGAGCCTGGCGAAATGACTGAAAATCAGGGAGCCGGTAGGCAAATCGGCGGTGTGCGGGATTCCGTCGACGAGAAGCTCGTGGCCCTGCTCTGCGCCAACGCGCGTATGACTCTGACGGCGCTATCGCGCGAGCTGTCGCTGTCGCGCACGGCGGTGCAGGCGCGCATGGCGCGGCTGGAACGCGACAAGGTCATCGTCGGATACCAGGCGGTGCTGGGCGAACGCGCGGCCGTGGGTGAAAGCCTGCAGGCGGTGCTGTCGCTCACCTTCAGCCAGCGGCCCTGCGCGCCGGTGGTGGCGACCTTCCGGCCCTGGCCAGAGATCGTCCACTACTACTCGGTGACCGGCCAGCTGGACGCCTACATGGTGGTGCGGGTCGCCAATGCCCAGGCGCTGTCGGCGCTGGTGGACCGGCTCAGCGCCATCCCGGGCGTGGGCCAGGTGCGCTCGGCCGTGGTGCTGAAGGCGGATTTTGGGTGAGACCAACGCGCTGACGGAGTCCGGCGCAAACCTCTTGGTGGAACGATCGCGCCTTCGGGTCAGACGAAATCAGGGACGAGGCCCGTAGGGCCTCGCCGCGGAGCGGCGCTTCGCGTCCTTGAGTTCGTCTGACCCCGGCGCATCCTGGCCTCCAAGAGGTCAGGGACGGGTGGGTTTGGCTAACGGCCCTAAATAGACAAGGCCGGGTAGCTGTTCGATCTCAGACTGACTGCGCCAGGATCGGATGTAGGCCAATTCCGCCCTGCGAATGTCGGGGCAGGCGGCGCTCATCTCACCGGAGGCTTGCTCGCAGAGGTCTTGATCCTCGTCTGAGATTTCCCTCGCCAGATAGAAATCCATCCGCAACTCGCCGATGGATGCATCCCACCCAATGGCAACGGCCTGCAGGTTGCCACTTGCGTTGCGGGCCGCGACGACTTTGGCTTCGCTGATCAATTCCTCAAGCGTGACGGCCGCCACTCTCTACCCCTTCGGCAGGAAGGGGCTGAACGTGATCACCGTGAAAGTGTCGCGGATGTGGGGGCGGGTCTGGACCTTCTTGGTCACGAAGGTGCCGATGTCCTCGTCCTTGGCCAGGTGGAACTTGGCGAGCAGGTCGTACTGGCCCGAGGTCGAATAGACCTCCGAGACGTTTTCGACATTGTCGACCATGTCGGCGGCCACGTCGTTGGCGTGTCCCAACTCGCATTTGATGAACACGAAGATGGCGGTCATCATCGGCGGCGGCCCTTCTCTGCGACGTGCGCCCAACCCCTAGCGAACCCGGCCCAATGAACCAAGCCCTCAAGCCGCTCGACCCGTCCGTCGACTACGTCGCCGAATACGACAACCGCAGCCGCGTCCCGGAACATCCGGCCCACTTCGCCGCCTGGGCGCAGGACTCCGTCGACTGGCGCGCCGAACATCCGCCGCTCGACCTGGCCTATGGCGCGGGCGACCGGGAGCACATCGACCTGTTCGAGGCGGGGGAGGGTGCCGCCGTGCTGTTCATCCACGGCGGCTATTGGCAGGCCATGGACCGCGCCTCCTCCAGCGTCTGCGCCAAGGGGCTGAACCTGGCCGGCGTCAGTGTCGGGGTGATGGGCTACGACCTGTGCCCGGCCATCTCCATCGCCGGCATCGTGGCCCAGGCGCGGCAGGCGGCGCGGATGCTGGCGGCCCATACCGGCAAGCCGGTGGTGGCGGCGGGCCATTCCGCCGGCGGCCATCTCGCCGCCTGCCTGCTGGCGCTCGAGCCCGAAGTGCGCGCCGCCTATTCCATCTCCGGCCTGTTCGACCTGCGCCCCCTGATCGGCACGCCGCTGAACAAGGCGCTGGCGCTGGATGAGGAGGAGGCCGTGCGCCAGAGCCCGCTGTTCTGGGCCCCGCCCCAGGGCAAGACCCTGGACGCCGTCGTCGGCGGGGCGGAGAGCGGCGAGTATCACCGCCAGAGCCGCTCCATCACAGACGTCTGGGGGCAGGCGGGCGCGCACACGCGCTGCGAGGTCATCGAGGCCGCCAACCATTTTACGGTGCTGGCGCCTCTGGCCGACGAAGCCAGCGCCATGGTCGGGCGGATCGCCGGGCTGACGCGGCTCTAGCGCTCCAGGTCCGCCGGCAGGGTCGGCTGGCTCAGCACCCGCTCCATCTCCTCCCAGCGGCCGCGGATGTGATGGCGCGCCATCTCCTCGCCGAGGCCGTAGTTGATGACGTAGCTGCGGTACTGTTCGGCGAAGCTGACGGTTTGCTCGGCGCGGGCGCGGCTGACCAGGCCGTACTTCTGGGTCAGGCGCACGGCGGACTCGCGGTCGATCTTGCCGTCGAGATAGTCGGCCGCGATGGTCATCCGCGCCCCGGCCAGGTCCTTGGTCGCCGCCTGCAGCGCCTCGTAGGCCGGCGCGGTCGCGGGATCGAGGCCGGCCAAGGGGAACAGCACGGCCTGCTCGAACTTCAGCTTCTGGTCGCCCGGGAAGGCCAGGTCGACGCCGTAATTGGCGGTGCCCTCGGCGATCAGGGAGAGCGGCGAGAACAGCGGATAGATCTCGAACTCGATGAAGCCGTGGCCGCGCATGAGGCGGTCTTCCAGCAGCGCGTTGTGCACGTGGTGGCCGGGGTAGCCCTCGTGGCAGCCGAGATCGACGGCGCGGCTGATGAAGATCGGCAGGTCGGTGTTCACCTGGATGAGGCTCTGGCCGCCGCCCCTGTAGTAGTTGTAGCCCGACCAGCTCTTGCCGGTGACGAACTCCAGGGTGAAGGACTCGTCTGCCGGCAGCTGGATGTGGGCCACAGCCCGCTTGCGGCACTCGGCGATGCCGGCGCGCATCACCGCGTCCAGCCGGTCGCGCGGGATGACATAGCGGCTGCGGAAGGCGTCGACCCGGTCCGACAGCGCCCCGTCGCCGGGGACCAGCGCCTCGATACGGGCCAGGATCGGGTCGTAGTCGCTGAGCGGCTTTAGGTGCAGGTCGACGCCGAACAGGGCCTTGGCCTCGTCGCGGAAGCTCGATTTCTTGCCCTCGATCATGTCGAGCCGGAAGCGCACCGCGCGCAGGTGGGCGGCCAGGAACAGCCGGCGCTTGCGCTCCAGCGCATCCAGCCGGCGGGGGTCGACCGCGTCCACCGCCGCGATCAGCCGGTCGGCCTCGGCCTTGAGGTCCGGCAGGCCGAGGTTGGCGGCGTGGGCCTGGGCCTGCCATTGGGCGGGGCCGTAGTAGGCGTCGACGTAGCCCTCCTCCTTCTCGCCCACGCCCAGCACCAGCTTCACATAGGCCGGCGCGATCTCCGCGAAGGGATCGTCGGCGGGCGCGAAAGCGGGCTCGGGGACGGTCGTGGCGCACGCGCCCAATAGCAGGACGGCGAGGAGGGTGGAGACGAGGCGGCGCATGCTTGCTCCTTGGGAGGCCGTGTCGTTTCTAGGGCCGCCGCCGCGCCGCCGTCGAGGGGACGATTGATGAGCCGACCCGGATTTGCGTCGACGGGCCCTGAACCGGCGGCCCCTCCCGCGCGTATCTAGAACCATGACCCGTCGCGGCTTCGCCATTGTCCTGTCCAGTTTGCTGGCCGCCTGCACCCCGCTGGCCGCCTTCAATCGCCTCGCCCCGCGCGACCCCGCCACCCGCGGGCCAAGGGACGTGGCCTATGGCGACGACCCGCGACAGAGGCTGGACCTCTACGCCCCGGCCCAACGGTCGGCCCGGGCGGTCCCGCTGCTGGTGTTCTTCTACGGCGGCGCCTGGAACTCGGGCCGCCGCCAGGACTATGCCTGGGTCGGCCAGGCCCTGGCCGCCCAGGGCTACGTCGTGGCGGTCGTCGACCATCGCCTGGTCCCGCAGGTGCATTTTCCGGCCTTCGTCGAGGACGGCGCCAGGGCCGTGGCCAAGGCCCGCCAACTGGCCCCGAGCCTGGGCGGAGATCCGGACCGGGTCGTGCTGGCGGGCCATTCCTCAGGGGCCTACGTCGCCTCCATGCTGGCGCTTGCGCCGCGGTATCTCGCGGCGGCGGGCGTGGACCGGTCGGTGGTAAAGGCCTTCGCCGGCCTTTCGGGCCCCTATGACTTCTACCCGTTCGACGTGCCCGCCTCGGTGGACGCCTTCGGCCAGGCGCCCGATCCGCGCATGACCCAGCCGGTGAACCTCGACCTGGCGGGCGCGCCGCCGGTTTTCCTGGGTCACGGCTCGAAGGACGAGACCGTGCGGGTGCGCAACAGCGAATCCCTGGCCCACGCCCTGAGCGCCGCCGGCGACCCGGTGGAATTCAGGGTCTACCCGGGTCTCGACCACAAGGACGCGGTCCTGGCCCTGTCGAAACCCTTCCGCGGCAAGGCGCCGGTGATGGCCGACATGATGGCCTTCCTGCACGCCCACGGGGTCTGACGACGACGGTCTGCGCCCGGTTTGCAATTTCGGCGCGGCCCGGCCAATGTCGAACGGCGTTTTCCGAAGGGGGAGTCCCGCATGAAACCCAATCGTATCGCCCTGCTGGGGCTCGTCGGCGGCGCCTTGTTCGCGCTGGCCGGCTGTTCGTCGCCCGAAAGCCGCATCCAGGCGGCCTGTATCAAGAATGGCCTCATGGGCGATGGGACGCCCCAGGCGCAGCAACAGTCGCCTGCCGAAGTGAAGCGTGTCTGTGAGTGCTTCACCCGCAACGTGAAACAGTCGCTGACCCCGGCCGAGCTGAAGATGCTGGCCGACCGCATGACCTCCACCAAGAAGGAGGAAAACAACATGCAGAACATGCCGCCCGAGATCGCCGCCAAGACCATGGGCGCCGTGAAGGCGTGCGCCGTTCCCTGATGCTGGCCTCGGCGCTGGCGGCGGTCGCGATCGCGATACCGCCGGCGCTGGGCTCCAGCCTGGCCGACGCCGTCCACCACAAGGTCGGCGCGCAGGTCGTCGATCCCGCTGACCTGGGAGAACTGCGCGCCGGGGACGTGATCTTCCTGTCGGCGCCGAAGGCGCTGTGGGCGCGGCTCGCCAGCCAGTGGTCGCTGCCGAAATACAACCACGGCCACGTCGGCATGATCATCATCCGCGATGGCAGGCCGATGGTCGTCCATGCCGCCGGCGATCCGACCCAGAGCCGCGCCACGGTGCGGGCGGTCAGCGTCGGCAAGTTCCTCGAGGAGGCCGAGTCCGCCTCGGTCTTTCGCATGAAGGATCCCGCCGCCGCCCGCGCCGCCGCCGCCCAGGCGCAGCGCTTCGCCGACCTGCGCTATCCCTTCGACACCGACTTCTCGCTGAAGAGCCGTGACAAGCTGTATTGCTCCGAGATGATCTGGCGGGCCATGTCGGCCGCCCTTCATCGCGATGTCGTACCGCACAAGTACTCCGACTATGGCCGGCTCACGATCCGGCTGAGCGATCTGGAGACATCGGCGGACCTTGCCCTGGTTGCACGCGCTCGCGCGCCGGGAACTGCGCCGCTATAGTGAGGCGATGACAGAGAAAATGAATGCCGCCCGGGCCGTGGAGCGGCTGGTGGAGGTCTACGACCTGGCGGTCACCGCCCTGCGCGCCGCTCTCAACGAATACCTCAAGAACGGGACCAAGCCGGACCTGATGGACCGGGCCAATGGCGTGTTCGGCTATCCGGAACTGAAGCTCACCTGGCTGGCCGACACCGCCCCGCCCCGGCTGAACCGCGCCTATGCGCGCCTGTCCTCGCCCGGCGTCTACACCACCACCGTGACGCGGCCGGCCATGTTCCGCGAATACCTGCTAGAGCAGCTCACCCTGCTGGAACAGGACTACGGCGTCACCTTCGAGGTGCAGCCCTCGACCCAGGAAATCCCTTTCCCCTACGTGCTGGACGGGGCCGAGGACCTGACCCTGGACGCCCAGCCCTCCGCCGAGATCGCCCGCTGGTTCCCGACCACCGAACTGGCCGCCATCGGCGACGAGACGGCCGACGGCCTGTGGATCACCGATGACGAGGGCAACCGCCCGCTATCGCTGTTCGACGGCCTGCGCACCGACTACTCGCTGGCGCGGCTGAAGCACTACATGGGAACGCCCAGCGAGCACGTGCAGCAGTACATCCTGTTCACGAACTACCACCGCTACGTCGACGAGTTCGTGCGCTGGGCCTGCGCCCAGTTGAAGGAGCCGAACAGCCCCTACACGGGGCTTTCGGGCGCGGGCGGTATGGTGGTCACCGCGGCGGACGCCGACCCGGAACGCATCGTCACCGAAGGCGCGTGGCGCCGCCACCAGATGCCGGCCTGGCACCTGATGGCGCCGGGCAACCTGGGCGTGAGCCTCGTCAACATCGGGGTGGGGCCCTCCAACGCCAAGACCGCCACCGACCACCTGGCCGTGCTGCGGCCCCAGGCATGGCTGATGATCGGCCACTGCGGCGGCCTGCGTCCCAGCCAGATCATCGGCGACTACGTGCTGGCCCACGCCTACCTGCGCGACGACCACGTGATGGACGACATCCTGCCCACCGAAATCCCCATCGCCCCCATCGCCGAGGTGCAACGGGCGCTCTGGCGGGCCGCCGAGATCGTCACCGGCGAGGAGCCCGACGCCCTGAAGCGGCGGCTGCGCACCGGCACGGTGGTGACCACCGACGACCGCAACTGGGAGCTCCGCTACTCGCTGAGCGCGCTGCGCTTCTCGCAGTCCCGCGCCGTCGCCGTGGACATGGAATCCGCCACCATCGCCGCCCAGGGCTACCGCTTCCGCGTGCCCTACGGGACCTTGCTGTGCGTGTCGGACAAGCCCCTGCACGGCGAGATCAAGCTGCCCGGCCAGGCCAACCGCTTCTACGAGCGCGCCATCAGCGAGCACATCCAGATCGGCATCGCCACCGTCGACCTGCTGCGCCAGGAAGGCTCGCGCCTGCACTCGCGCAAGCTCCGCGCCTTCGACGAGCCGCCCTTCCGGTGAGCACATCTTCAGGTAGTGCAACTAATTACGTTAATGTAAGGTCGAATCCTCAAGGGAGGGCTCGTCCATGTCCGCATCGCCGAAACGCTCTGTCGCATCCGTCGCCTGCGCCCTGTTGGCCGCAGGATGCGCCACGGTCACGTCGAGCGGTGTCCCCGTCAACGCCGGGCCGACGCCGAGAGCGGCCGGCCTGACCTATTTCCTGCCTATGCGGCTGATGAAGTTCACCGCCACGCGCATGACCCCCCTCAAGCTGAAGAAGGCGGCGGAGGAGGCTGCCGCCAAGGCCGCCGAGGCCGACGCGGAAAAGACCAAGGCTGCCGATCTGGTCGCGAAGGCCAAGGCCAAGCTCGACAAGGCCTCGGGTGCGGACGTGGACAAGTTGAACACCCAGATCGCCGAACTGGAAGGCAAGGCGACCGAGGCGGCCGCGGCCGCTGAAGGCGCCACGGCGACGGCGAACGACCTCAAGGCGGCGCTCGAGGAGGCCCAGGCTTCGGGGTCGCCCTGCATCTATACCGCCGGCCTCGAGCTGATGCCGGCGCGGGCCGACCCCCGCTTCCGTTACGTGGCGCGCATGAACCACAGCGGTCTGCGCGACGATCACATGGAGCTGAAGCTCAACGAAGACGGCCTGTTGAGCTCCAGCAATGTGGCGGCGACCGACCATACCGGCGACATCCTTGTGGAAGCCATCGCCGCCGCGACCGTTTTCGGGCGCGGCGGCCTGGGGCCCGTCGGGGTTGTGGAAGAGGTGGACGCCGCACCCGCGGAAGAGGGCGAGACCCCGCCGCATTGTGCGACCCTGCCGCCCCAATTCCAGCAGGTCTTCGACCCCACGCGGTCCGGCGAGATGCGGCGTCTCAACATGGCCCTGGCGGACGCGGAATTTCCGTTCTCGGTGCAGATGACGGATTTCTCGACGGCGACTGCGACGGCGGAGGCTTGGGCCGCCTATCCCAACAGCCGAGTCACCCGTCAGGCGACCGCCGACCCGGCCGCCGGCATCTACTACCGCACCGCCACCCCCGTGATGTTCGCGGTCAATCGGGCGCTGACGATCGACGCGACGAAGAATCCCAACCCCTGCGCCGACGCCCGGGCCGCCGTGCGAAGCCCTGCCGAGGATTCGACAAGCGGCACGGCATTCGACCAGTGCGTCGCCGCGGGCCGGGCCTGGCAACCTGTCGACACTGTCCTGGCCGCCTTGCCCCAGGCCGGTCCGGTCAGCTTCATCCCCATGACCGCCACGGCCTTCGTGAAATCCACGGACGACGTCGTCTTCGTCAACGGATCGGTGACGAGCTGGACGCGCGATCGCCCGAGCGAGGTGCTGGCTTTCGTCAAGCTGCCGGCCGCCCTGGTCAGCCGAATTTCCGAACTGCTGACCATCCGCGTGACCTACACAACCAACCGCATGGGCCTGGCGCAGAAGCAGCGTGAGGAAATACTCGCCGACCTGCGTTGGCGGCTGTTAGAGGATTGTGTCGCGGACGCCCAAGCCAAGGGGACGCCGATCGAGGCATGCCTGCCGAAATAGGCCGCCCTACGAGGCCCGGAACAGGTACAGCCCAAAGCCCATCTGTTCGCGCACGTCCTCTTCGTACAGGGTGCGCATGTATCTGATCTGGGCCTTGAAGGCCGGGGCATCGGGGTCGTCGGGGTTCTCGGCGATCCAGTCCTCGACCGATGCGATCATGGTCTTCGAATAATCGTCCCAGTCCGCCTGGCTGCTGATCTCGGCGTGCACCGGGATCAGCCCGGCCCGTTCGCCGGCGGCGATATAGCCCTCATGGGTCTGGTAGCGCTCGTTGGCGAACACAGCCTTCAGCCGGTCGCTCGGCTCGGCCTTCCAGAAGGGGTCGCCCCACAGCAGGTAGCCGCCTGGACTTATGTAGGATTTCAGCGACTTGAAGACGTCGGCCAATTCCGTTTCGCCCAGAGGCGAGACAAGGAGCCCGACAGTCCCGATCGCGCAAAGCAGCTCGCACCATTCGGACTTGTTGAGAAACCCCACGGCGTCGCCGACGACAACCTCGACCCGACCCGGGCCGGTCACGCCTTCGGCCTCGCGCCGCGCCATCTGGGCCATCGGCTCGAAGCGTTCGACAGCGGACACTGCCAGGCCATGGCGTTGCGCCAGCCAGGCCGAGATCACCCCGTTGCCGGCGCCCAGGTCGAAGGCGCGGTCGCCCGGTTTCAGTTCCGCGAAGCCCAGCAGCCGCTCCAGCAACTCGAAGGAAAACGGATTGCAGATCCGGTGGCGGCGGTAGCTGAGGTAGGTGAACTTGCCCGAGGCCACGGCGATCACTCCAAGACTGGAAGGCGCTTACCGCCGCGCGCGATCCGGGTCCAACCAAAGCGCTTTACATTGTAAAGTGCATGGGCTACGAATCGGGCCATGGAGAACCGGAGGCTCCTCGGATGACCGACGAACAGATGCAGAGCGTCAAGGACGACATCGCCTTCATGCGGGCGCTCGCGGCCGAGGGCCAGCGCACCCCCATGCTGGGCGGCGCGATCCTGACCGCGGCGGGCGTGATCTTCGCGGTCGCCTCCCTGGCCTATTGGGCGATGACGGTCGGCGTCCTGCGGCTGGACCCCAGCTGGGGTTCGATGGTCATATGGATGGGCGCCCTGCTCCTGTTCCTGATCACGCTGACCGTGGTCAACCTGCGCATCGGGCAGAAGCCCGGCGCCAAGTCCCCCACCAACAAGGCCACCGGCGCCGCCTGGAGCGGCGTGGGTTTCTCGATCTTCGCCATGGGCGTGTCCTACGGCTTCGCCGGCTGGCGGCTGCATTCCGAGGAGGTGATGGTCACCTTTCCCTCGGTGATCTTCGCGCTTTACGGCGCGGGCTGGGCCGTGGCCTCGGCCATGACCGGCAAGAAGTGGCTCTGGTACATCGCGCTCGGTTCGTGGGTGATGGCCCCCGTTCTGGCCTGGTTCGCCGGCGACGCGACCCAGTACCTGGCCTACGCCGCCGCCCTTCTGCTCCTCATGGCCCTTCCCGGCGCGATCCTGCTGCGCCAGGAACCTTCCGACATCGTGTGAGGGCATGACCGAAGCCAACGGGTTCGACATCGAGGCCATCGACGAGGTCATACACGGCCGCATCCGGCTGGGCGTCATGGCCTATCTGTCGACGGTCGGGACGGCGGAGTTCAACGAACTGAAGGCCAAGCTGCAGGCCACCGACGGCAACCTGTCGGTGCATCTGCGCAAACTGGAGGACGCCGGCTACGTCGCGGTCGACAAGAGCTTCGTGGGCCGCAAGCCGCGCACCTCGATCAGCCTCAGCGACGACGGCCGCGCCGCCTTCGTGCGCTACCTCGACGCCATGCAGAAGCTGGTCGCCGACAGGACCTGACGCGGCCGCCTCGCCATCGTCACGCGGCGCGGCTATCACCGTCCCCATGGCCGACAGAATCCACAAGTTCGAAGCGATCGAGAACGTCCGCGACTACGGCGACTACGCCGGTCATGGCGGGCGCCGCATTGTCTCCGGCCGCCTGCTGCGCTCCGGCCACCACGCCAGGGCCAGCGACGCCGATCTCAAGCGGCTCGACGACATGGGCATGTCGGTGGTGGTCGACCTGCGCCACCCCAGCGAACGCGGCTTCCAGCCCTCGCGGCGCCTGCCCGGCTGGAAGGGCCTGGTCATCGAGAGCGACATCGACAACGACGAACGGGGCGAGCCGCCCCACATCACCTTCCTGAAGACCACCGACCTGTCGGCCGACAGCGTCGCCCGTTACATGCTCGACGCCTACCGCCGCATCCCGTTTGAGGAACGGCACCTGGACCTGTTCAGCCGCTATTTCGACGCCCTGGCCCAGACCGACGGTGCGGTGCTTATCCACTGCGCCGCGGGCAAGGACCGGACCGGACTGCTGGCGGCCCTGACCCACCGCATCACCGGCGTTTCGGAAGACGACCTGATCGAGGACTACCTGCTGACCAACACCGCGGTGGACCTGGAGGGCCGCGCGCCGGAAATCGCCAGGACCATCGAGACCAACTTCGGCCGCAAGGCCAGTCCCGAGGCGGTGGTCGCCTTCCTCGGCGTGCGACCCGAATTCCTGGCCGAGTCCTTCAAGGTCATCGACGCCCGCTACGGCTCGCTGGACGCCTACCTGGAACAGGCCTGCGGTCTGGACCCGGCCAAGCGCGAACGGATCGCCGCGCGCCTGCTCGGCGAGGCCTGAGGCCGTGGGCAGGGCGGCCGCCGGCGACTGGCTGAGCGTGGAGGCCGAGCATGAGGGGCGGCCGCTGCTGATCCGCGCCCGGTCCTTCGCCGAGCGGGTCCCTGCCGATCCGTCGCTGCAGATGCTCATGGTCATGGAGCGGGCCTATGCGGTCTCGGACGGCGTCGCCCTGCCGGGACCGGCCGACACGGAGATTCTCGAATGGCTGCAGCGGGAGCTGTTCGAGGAAGGCGAGGCTCTGGGCCTGCTCATGCTGGTGCTGGTCGAGACCGGGGCCGGACGGGTGCGGTATTATGCCTATGTCCGCGACCCCGACGCGGTCATGGCGCGCATCGACGAGGTCTGCGGCCCGGAATTCGAGATCGATCTGGCCGCCGACGAGGACCCCTACTGGAACATCTACACCCAGATCGTCGAAGGCCTGACCTAGGCGTCGGCTCTTCGCGGGTTGGGCGCCTCGCCCGCGACGGTCTATGACAACGGCCGTGACCGCCCCCGCCGCCATCGATTCCACGCCCGAGACAGCCTTCGCCTGGCGCGAGCCCGTCGAGGTCGCCGCAGCCCTGGCCGATCGGCCCTGGGTCGTGGCCCTCCTCTCCGACGGCGGGCCCAACGGCCGCTGGTCCTACGTCGCCGCCGAACCCGATCGCATCGAGGAACTCGCGCCTGCCGATCCGCGCGACGGCCTCGACCTGCTGCGCGAAATGCTGGGTCCGCGCCGCCCGCACGCCGACGGCGCGCCGTTCCAGGGCGGGGTGGTCGGCCTGGCCGCCTATGAGTTTGCCGCCCGGCTGGAGGCGCTCGACATGCCGCGCGAGCCCGGCTGGCCCGACCTGACCCTGGCGCGCTACCCCACGGTGCTGGCCTTCGATCACGAGCAGCGCCGGGTGATGGCCTACGGCGACCTGGAGCTGGCCGCCGGCTGGCTGGAGGCCCCGCCCCGGCCCAGGCCGCGCGAGACCCTGGCCTCGGTCTTCGAGGCCGATGCGCCCTCCGCGGCCTATGAGGCGGCTGTCGCCGACGTGGTCGCCCGCATCGAGGCGGGCGAAATCTTCCAGGCCAATATCGCCCGGTCCTGGTCCGGACGGCTCAAGTTGGGTGTGCACCCCTTCGACCTGGTGCGCCGCCTCGCCGCCGTCAGCCGCACGCCCTTCGCCGCCGCCTGGCGCATGCACGACCGCGCGCTGGTATCCAACTCGCCCGAACGCTTCGTCGCCATTGAGCCCGAGGGGAATGGCGGCTTCACCGTCGAGACCCGGCCGATCAAAGGCACCCGCCCGCGCGGCGCGGGCCGCGACGAGGACGAACGCCTTGTCGCCGAGCTGCTGGCCTCCGAAAAGGACCGGGCCGAGAACCTGATGATCGTGGATCTGATGCGCAATGACCTCGCGCGAGTCTGCGAGCCCGGCAGTGTGATCACACCGGAGTTGTTTCGGGTCGAGAGCTTCGCCAACGTCCACCACCTCGTTTCCACCGTCACCGGCCGCCTGGCCCCGGGCTCGGACGCCGCCGACCTGTTGCGGGCCGCCTTCCCGCCTGGCTCGATCACCGGTGCGCCCAAGGTCCAGGCCATGAAGACCATCGCTCTGCACGAGGGCGCGCGCGGCCCCTGGTGTGGCTCGCTGTTCTGGGCCGGGTTCGACGGCGCATTCGATTCAAGCGTGCTGATCCGCTCCGCCGCCCTGAGCGAGGACGAGCGCGGTTGGCGCTTCCGCGCCCAGGCGGGGGCCGGGATCGTCGCCGACAGCGATCCCGTCGCCGAGTGTGAAGAGACCGAGGCCAAGATCGCCGCCCTCAAGCGCGCCCTGACCACGCCGGTCCCCAACCAGGGACTGTCGGACCGTGGGCTGACCCTGGGCGACGGCCTGTTCGAGACCCTGCTCTGGCGAGACGGCGACCTCGAGGACGCCGGGGCGCATTACCAGCGGCTCGCCCGCGGCTGCGCGGTGCTGGGCCTGGCCGAGCCCGGCGTGATGTGGGTGAAGGGGGCCGCCTGGCAGGCGGTCCACGACCACGGTTTCTCCGATGTGCGCGCGGCGGTGCGGGTGTCGTGGACCGCGGGGGAGGGCGGGCGCGGCCTCGACCGGGTCGAAGGGACCCGCCCCAAACTCATGGTGACGGTTGGCCCGGCTCCCGAACCGGGCGGCGAGACCACGCTCGCGACCGTATCCGTGCGCCGCAACGAAGGCTCGCCCACCTCGCGCATGAAAAGCCTGTCCTACCTCGACAACGTCCTGGCGCGGCGCGAGGCGGCGGCGGCCGGCGCGGGCGAGGCGCTTATGTTGAACAACCGCGGCGAGGTCGCCTGCGCGGCGGCGGCCAACATCTTCTGGTTCGAGGGGGATCGTCTCTGCACCCCGGCGCTCGACTGCGGCGTGCTGGACGGGATCGTGCGGGGCCACGTCCTCGCGGCGGCGGCCGAACTGGGCATCGAAGTCGCCGAGGTGGCTTCGCCGCTTGCCGCTCTGGCGACCGCCACTGGCCTCTTCCTCACCAACAGCCTGATCGGCCTGCGCCGCGTCAGCACGCTCGACGGTCGGGCCGTCGCGCCAAACCGGCTCTTCGATCTCCTGGCCGCTAGCCGACCTTGGTGACGGCGGTGCTCTGGCGGGGGCGCAGGTAGTAGGTCTTGGTGAAGGTGATCGAGGAGGGCATCACATAGTTGAAGGGCGAGCTGTAGGGGTACTCGACCTCCGCCATGATCACGCTGTCGCCGTTGGCGATCAGGTTGGCGGGCAGGGTGACCGTCGAGGCCGTCGCCCGCGTCGTCCAGTTGCTGGACGCGCTCCAGTCGACCTTGGCTATGCCCGTGGTGACATTCTTGGTCACGCTGGTCAGGCGCTGGCGCAGGGTCGTGGTCGGGTAGGGCTTCAGGATCTGGGCCGCCACCGTGAAGATGTCCGTCAGGGTCGCGGTTGAGACGGTCTCTTCCTGGGCCACCAGGTCGGCGATGGTCGAGGCCACGTGCTCGGTGCGCTTCTGCGCCATGAAGCCCTGGCAGATCTCGGACATGCCGAAATAGAACAGGATCATGATCGGGGCGATCAGCGCGAACTCCACCGCCGAGACGCCCTCGCGGTCGTCGCGGAAGCTGCGCAGCCAAGGGGCGATTGAGCGCATCATTGGTCGTACGGCTCGTTGCGGAAGGCCGCCGTGGAATAGAGGACGGCTTCGTTGCTGGAGAGGCTGGAAAGCGCCTGCGTCAGGAACGGCGTGAACAGGGTCCAGCGGTAGTAGGCGCGCACCAGCACGATGTCCTCGGGACCGCCGGGCGTGAAGGTCAGGGCCGCGGGGTTGAAGGTGCCGTTGGCTTGCACCGGGGTGGGCGGCGTCGCGCCGGCCCACTGGGCGTAGGTGCGCACGTCCACCGACAGGTGCGTCAGGCAGTGCGCCTGCAGCCAGGTCATCTGGGCGCAGACGTCATTCTTGAAGGTGGTGATCGAAGCTCCGCCGGTGGTCTGCAGCTGGCCGGTGCGGATGCGCCGCGCCGCGGCGCGCACCCCGTCGTCGAGCGTGGTGGAGATCGTGAAGACGATCGCCAGCTCGATCATTGCGAACAGCATGAAGAAGAACGGCATGGCCACGATGGCGAACTCGACCGCCGCGTGGCCGTCCTGCGCTTTCCGGAAGCTGGAGATGTGCTTCCAGAAGTCGCTCATTTTGGCGCTTCTGCGCATGGCCTTCGCCCCCGGGCTTTCGATCAGGGAACGATGGAGCCGGGCTGCGGGGCGCCGGTGGCGGCGCCGGCCTGGCGGGCGGCCGCCGATCGGGCCGTCGTCGAGCAGGCCGCGGCGCAGGCCATCTCGGTCACCTGGTTGCCGCGGTAGACCGACACCGCGCCCGTGGTCGGCTCGGTGACCACCACGTCGCCTTGCCAGATGGTGCGGCCCAACGGATCGAGCACGACCACCTCGGTGACGCCGTAGCCCTTGCCCTGCAGGAACAGGGTGCGTTCATCCACGACCGTCACATCGGCGACGGCGGGGTTGCCCACGATCACGGAGGCGGCGGCGCCGCGCAGGCTGATGCGGGTCGAGTGGTCGATGGCCACGGAGGTCGTCGGCGAGGCAAACGCCGGCGTGGAGATCGCGGCTGCGGCCGTCAGGGCCATGAGCAGTCGGCGCATCGGTTTCGCTCCTAAGACTCTAATGCGCGTGTGCGCACGAGAGCGACCATGCGCGGGTTTCCTCAAGGAACCCTGAACAGCCACGGTGAACGAAGCATGAGCATTTGCTCCGGTGCGGAGCGGTCCAGGCGACCAGGCCGCCGCCTCAGCGCCTGACCGTGGGTTCTTGTTGCTCGCGTGCAAAAAAAGTTTCGAGGCGTCGGCTCCGGCGCGTTGCCTCAGGATCGTTGCGCCGCAAGGCTTTCCGATGCTTTGGTTAATTGATCTTCATAGTAAAGAATCGTTCACTATAAGAAAATTTGAGTAGAAAGGCTATCGTTCACTCGGAATTAAGCGTGGCGGGTCCAATCTCTCATGGCGTTCGGGGGCAACAGGGCAGGACAGGCCCGGGCCCCTCTGGTGGGAAACTGTCTATCGCTAAGGAGACTAACATGACCAAGTTCTTCAACCGCTTCGCCAAAGACGAATCCGGCGCCACGGCCATCGAATACGGCCTCATCGCCGCTCTGATCGCCGTCGTCATTATCGCCGCGACCCAGGCGCTGGGCACCAACGTCAGCGCCAAGTTCAACCAGGTTGCGACCGCGATGCACTAATCCTCACCAGAGGATTGGACGCGGGGGGCCCCGGCGGAAACGCCGGGGCCCTTCGTGTATGCGCCGTGGACCGGCCACATGGTTACTTTCGGTTTACTTACATTTCTGAAAAAACTTCCGATCATATACTCAGAATTAAGCCTGACCGTAGCATTCTGCCCGTGCGTTCGGGGGGCCGACCGCGGCCAAGCCGTGGAGCCCTTCTTTTAAAGATCCAACTGAGGAGAGGGCACATGACCCAGTTCATCAATCGCTTCGCCAAGAACGAGTCCGGCGCCACCGCCATCGAGTACGGCCTCATCGCCGCTCTGATCGCCGTCGTCATTATCGCCGCGACCCAGGCTCTGGGCACCAACGTGAGCGCCAAGTTCAACCAGGTCGCCACGGCCATGAACTAATCCTCGCCAGAGGATCTGTACGCGGGGGCCCCGGTGGAGACACCGGGGCCTTCGTGCATCTGGGGCCGGCCAGGGCGCGAACAGCGCGCGGCAGGGCTGACTAGTCCGGCGCGAAGGCCCGGACGAAGCGTTCGGCGCATTCACGGGCGCGGGACTTGGCGGTGGCGGGATCGATGCCTTGCAGGCCCAGCAACCCGCGCAGGTGCCCGTGGCCTAACACCATTCCGGAAAACATCTCGGCGGCCTGAACGGGATCGTCGACCTTCAACAGGCCCAATCCTGTCTGGGCCGTCAGCCATTGAGCCAGCTTGCGCCGACCCTCGGCCGGTCCCGCTTCGTAGACCGCGCGGCCCAACTCAGGCGCCTCGATCGAGGCCAGGGACGCAGCGCGCAGCGAATTGGCCGCATCGGGGCAGGTCAGTTTTTCCAGCAGCCCCTCAGCCAGGGCGGCCAGGACCTCGACGGGCTGGCCGTCGGTCATCAGCGGCGCGCTGATCGCCTCCGACCGCCGCGCCGCCACGGCCCGCGCGATTTCGACCTTGGAGGAATAGCGGTTGTAGAGCGTCTGCTTCGACACCCCCGCCACCCGCGCGATCTCGTCCATCGGCACCGCCAGGCCGCGCGAGCCGAACAGCTGCGAGGCCGCGTCCAGGATGGCCTCGTCCTTGCGGGTGTCGATCTGGCCGAGCGCGCGCCCCATTAGTGCGCGTCCTGCGGCAGGGCGGTGAACTTGGCCGGCGCGGCGAACAGCGCCGCCACCGCCGCGATGGCCGCGGCGCTCGCCAGCAGCACGAAACCGTCGCCGAAGGCCAGGGTCGTGGCGTGTTTCATCAGCATGCCCTGGAAGGCCTTGGCCGCCGCCCCGTCGGGATCGGCCGCGCCCAGCTCCTGCATGCGCGCCGTCAGCGCCGTGATCATGTCGGCCGCGGCGGTGTTGGAGTTGGTGATGCGGCTCGACAGCTCATTCATGTGCGCCGCCGTCTTGCTGGTCAGGGTCGTCGACAGCAGGGCCAGGCCCACGGCGCCGCCGACGTTTCGCGACAGGTTCACCAGCCCCGAGGCATTCGGCACCATGGCCGGCGACAGGGTCGACATGGTCACCGTCTGGCTGGAGATCATGGCGATCATCACCCCCACGCCGCGGCAGGCCTGCAGCGAGGCGAACTGCCAGAAACCCCACTCCTCGGTCACGGCGTGGCCCATCCACATGCCCCAGGCCACCAGCGAAAAGCCGAAGCACATGGTGATGCGCGGATCGACCTTGCGCGCCAGGCGCCCGGCGATGGGGGCGGTCAGGAACATGGAGATGCCGGAGACCACCATGGTGGTGCCGACTTCCGAGGCCGAATAGTTGCGCACCCGGCCCAGGAACAGCGGCAGCAGGAAGGTGCCGCCGAACAGCGAGGCGCCCGACACGAAGGTCATGGTCACGCCGATGAGGAAGTTGCGGTTCTTGAAGGCGCGCAGTTCCACGATCGGCTGGAAATAGGCCAGCGAACGCCACACGAAGGCGACCCCGGTGATCACCGCCACCAGGAACAGTGCCAGGATGCCGTCGTCGGCGAACCAGTCGCTCTTGGCGCCTTCCTCGAGCACGAACTGCATGCTCATCAGGAAGCTGGCCATCAGGCCCAGGCCCCACCAGTCGAAGCCCTTGGACAGGCGCCGGTCGCCCTGGCCGAAGTTGCCCCAGCGGCTGACCATCAGGAACACGACCAGGCCGATCGGGGCATTGATGAAGAACAGCCAGCGCCAGCTGAGCAGCTCGGTCAGGTGCCCGCCCAGGGTCGGTCCCACCGTGGGCGCGAGCGTCACGATCAGGCCCATGACCACCGAGGCGGTGGTCCGGCGCTCCGGCGGAAAGGCCGTGAACGCCACCGAGAACACCGTCGGGATCATCGCCCCGCCCAGGAAGCCCTGCAGCGCGCGGGTGATGATCATCATGTCGATGTTGCCCGACAGGCCGGTGAGCACGCTCATCACCACGAAGCCGGCGCAGCTCATCAGGTAGACGTTTCGCGTCCCCCACATCCGCGCCAGGTATCCCGACAACGGAATCATCACGACCTCGGGGATCAGGTAGGCGGTCTGGATCCAGCTGATCTCGTCGTTCGACGCCCCGATTCCTGCCTGGATCTGCGGCAGCGAGGCGGCCACGATCTGGATGTCGAGGATGGCCATGAACTGGCCCAGCACCATGGCCCCGAAGCCGAGCAGCAACGCGGTCCAGTCGACCGTCTCGCCCGGCTTGGCGCTGATGTCGGCGCGCACCTTCTTCGGCTTCGGCGCGTTCACCGGCGCCTTGGGCGCATCGGGCCCTATGGCGACGGCGCGGCTCACCGGGCTTCGCCGACCTGGGCGTAGCGCACGTCGGAATCGGTTTGACCCGCCTGGGCGAAATTGACCCCGCCGCGGCTCTTCAGGTCGACCTTCACCGCCACCGAAAGGCCGGGACGCAGCGCCGCCGTCAGCGGCGAGGCGCGGGGCAGGGCGATGCGCACCGGCACCCGCTGGGTGATCTTGGTGAAGTTGCCGGTGTCGTTCTCGACCGGGATCATGGCGAACTCCGATCCCGTCGCCGGGGCGAAGCTCTCCACCGTGCCGATGAACTTCTGGCCCGGGAAAGCGTCGGCGGTGATCACCACCTGCTGGCCGATGCGCATGCGCCCGACCTGGGTTTCCTTGAAATTGGCCACGATGAAGGTGCGTCCCAGGGGCACGACGCTGAGCAGCGCGCCGCCCGGACGCACGTACTGGCCGGGCCGGACCGAGCGGGCGCCGATGACGCCGCCGACCGGTGCGCGGATCACGGTGCGGTTCAGGTTGATGCGCGCCGTCTCCAGCGCGGCCTGGGCTTGGGCCACCTGGGCCTGGGCCTGTTCGCGGCTTGACCCGAGCGAGCCCACCGAACGCCGCTGCGCTTCCAGCGCCGCGGCCGCCTGCGCCACGCCGGCGCGCGCCTCGGCGGCCTGCGCTCTCACCGATTGAACCCGTTGCGGCGAGACCCAGCCCGAATTGGCCAGCTTGCCGTAGCGGTCAAGGTCGGCCGAGGCCATCGAGGCCTGGGCCTGGGCCGAGCTGACGCCCGCCGCCGCCTGGGCGATCTGGGCCTGGCCCAGCGCCGCGCGGTCATCGACATTGCGCACCGCGGCCTGGGCGGCAGCCACATTGGCCTGCGCCTGCAGAAAGGCGGCCTGGGCCTCGGCGGGATCGAGCCGAACCAGTTCCTGGCCCGGCGCCACGCGCTGGTTGTCGGTGACCAGCACCTCGGCGACATAGCCGGTCACCTGTGGCGACACGACCACGGTGTCAGCCTGCACATAGGCGTTCTCGGTGGCTTCCCACCGCTGCTTGTTGGTCCACCAGAAGATGCCTCCGATGACCAGGGCGATGAAGACAACCCCCGCCACGGCAAGGGGAACCAGCTTTTTCTTGTTCATCGGAAACGCGCCTGAAACTCAGCCCGGGGAGAGACGGGCAAAAATAGACGCTATCGTCCAGAAATCAACCCCACAGCCATTGGGGAATTGCGATGGAGCGGGATCCCGCGCCGGCGACGGCGCGTAAACCCTCGCCTAACACCTGCGAACGACACTGGCGGCCCCACGCGGGGCGTGGAGACAGGCGGGGCGGGCATGAAACGGACTTTGGACGCGCGCATCATCGCAACGGTTGTAGCCGGGTCAGTGCTGCTGGCCGCCTGCGGAGGCGGCGGCGCGCCGGCTGCCCCGGGGGCGCCGGGGGGCGACTACAAGAAGAAGATGCCTGACCTCATCAAGCCCTGCGACGACGCGCTGAAGGACCTGACCGCCTCGGTGCCGTCGGTCCAGTCGGGCAAGCAGACCCTGAACGAGGTGAAGGCCCAGGCCGACGCCGGCGTCGCCGCCTGCCAGGCCAGCCTGGCCGGCTGGCAGGGCCTGCACATGCCGGCGCCGGTCGCGGCGGCCTGCCTGCCCGCGGCCAACGCCCGGGTCGACGAGGCCGAGGCCATGCGCTCGGCCCTCGATCACCAGGTGTCCCAGCCTTACAAGATCCGCATCGACCGCGCCGTCGACCAGGTCACGAAGGCGGATGCCGCCTGCAAGAAGGTCACGGACAAGTAGCGTCCGAGTGCCGGCCCGCTCGCCCCTGTGGCGCGAGCGTCGTGGCGCGGCCGTGGCGGCGGCGTTAGACTCCGGCCAACGGAGGCAGCGACATGCGCACCTGTCATATCCTTGCGTGCATTGGCGCCGCGGCCGCGACCGCCCTGGCCATGCCGGCGATGGCCCAGGACGGGCGGCTGGACCTGGTGTGTCACGGCGTCACCCGCGCCTATCAGCAGGCCGCGGGCAGTCCGGCGGTCTTCAACAATCGCGGCGGGCTGACGCCGGCCGCACGGGAAGTGGCCACGCCCGACGAATTCCGGGTGCGCATCGAGGGCGGGAGCGGCCGGGTGGCGCCGCCGCCGTCGCTGGTGCCCTTCATCACCGGCCCCGGGCTGGGCGACGGCTGGTGGGCCCTGAAGGACGTGAACGTCTCCGACAGCCGCATCGTCGGCGCCTATTCGCACAGCCTGATCTTCAGCCCGCGCGTGACCATAGACCGGCGCACCGGCGCCATTGAGGTGCGGGCCCTGGCCGGCAATGAATTCAGCGGCGTGTGCGAACCGGCGACCGCCGAGGCGGAACGGCGGTTCTAGGGGTCAGAAGGTCGCCTTCACGGCGGCGACAACCCGGCCGGCGTAGGGATCGCCGAAGTCATGCCGGTCGGTATCCCAGCCGCGAATATCGAGCGCGATCTGATCGGTGACGCTGAAGGTGAGCCCCGCATTCCAGGTGGTGTAGTCGAAATCAGACGACACGGTCTGGCGGCCCAGCGCGCCGGAGACCGCGATCTTCGGGGTCAGCTTCACCGCCGTTGAAGCCTCGACATAGACGGCCTCGTCCTCGCCGGCCCCGAAGTAGTCGGGGGAGGCGTAGACCACTCCGCCAACCGTCCAGGCCCCCTGGGTGCGGGAGGCGGCCAGCTTGGCTTCGATGTAGTTGTAGTCCGCCCCCTGAGGCTGGCCGCCATAGAGGTAGGCGATGGCGCCGCCCTCGAAGGTCCAGGCGCCGCGGGTCGTGCGCCATCCGCCGTACAGATCGACCTCGGTGGTGGTGTCGTTGTCGCCGGGAAAGCTGACATTCGAGGCCCAGACCCCCGCATAGGCCCGGCCGAGGGTTACGTCGGCGCCGCCGAATACCGATGGCTGGCCCTCGCTCTGGCTAACGCCGCGTACGACATAGTCGCTCTGGACGCCGAGATTGAAGCTGGCGTCCTGGGCCAGGGCCGGGGCCGGAAGCAACAACAGGCAAAGCAGCGACAGCAGCAGGGCGGCCAGCGCGGCGGGGCCGACGGACACGTCCGATCTGAGCGGCTGGGCGGTGCGCATGCTGAAGACGTGAAGCCCCTCCGGTCGCGCCGCTGCGGCAGCGCTTGCCGACACTGAGGGAGCGGGAAGGGCCCGGCCAGCCGGTTCGCCCTCGACGCGAGAGGATGCCGCAGGCGGTCGGTCGCCAATTCGCCCGATTCCGCTCGCGTCATGCGCGACAAGGGCGGCTCTGGCGGCGTGGATATTGCACGTCTAGGGTTGTTCGTCCGCTTTCGCCCCTGGGGTTCGTCCTTTGCGTTTCTTCCGAATTCTCATCGCCTGGACCGTCATCGCCCTGATGGCGGCGAGCCCCGCGCCCCTGGCGTTCGCCCAGTCCAACCATGGCAGCGGCCAGGACCAGGGTCAGGGCCACAATACCGGGACCGTGCAGGATCTGCAGGGCAAGGGTTCGGACGACGCCAGCCAGGAAGGCGGTCCAAAGGGGCAGTTGGCGACGGCCGCCACGGTCGCCAACACCGACGCCATTGCCGGTGATCCCGATATCCGCCACGGCGTGCTGCCCAACGGCATGCGCTACTCGGTCATGCACAACGCGACGCCCGCCGGCGCGGTCTCCATGCGGCTCTACTTCGACGTCGGCAGCTTCCAGGAAACCGACACCGAGCGCGGCGTGGCCCACTTCCTCGAGCACATGGCCTTCAACGGCACGAGGAATTTCCCCGAGGACGCCCTGGACCGCACCCTGGCGCCCGCCGGCGTACAGTTCGGCCGCGATCACAATGCCCAGACCAGCTACTTCGGCACCGTCTACATGCTGGACCTGCCGGCCTCCGACGCCGGCAAGATGGACCTGGCCTTCAAGTGGATGCGCGACGTCGCCGACGGCATGACCATCGACGCGCAGGCGGTGGTGCGCGAGCGCGGCGTGGTGCTCTCCGAACAGACTTCCGGCCTGTCGCAGCAGCGCTCGGTCGCGGAGGCCATCGGCGCCTTCATGGGCAAGGGCCTGCGTACGCCCGAGCGCGACCCGATCGGCACCCGCGCCTCGATCATGGCCATGACCGCGGCCCAGGTGCGCGGCTTCTATGAGCGCTGGTACCGGCCCGAAAACGCCGTCGTGGTGGTGGTCGGCGACGTGCCGGTCGAGCAGCTCGAACAGCGCGTGCGCGACAGCTTCGGCTCCTGGCGGGGCAAGGGCCCCGCTCCCGCCCGCGTCCCCTACCGCTCGCCCGACGCCAGCCGGCGCATGGAGGTTCTGATCCGGGCGGAGCCCACCTTGCCGACCTTCCTGATGGCCTGCCAGGTCGCCGCCACCGAACCGCCGAAACCGGTCACCGTGGCCTCCATGCGCGCCGAGATGGAGCACCAGCTCTGGTCCGCCATCCTCAACGACCGGTTCGTGGCCATGGCCTCGGCCGAGCGTCCCGCCTTCCTGGCCGGCTACGCTTCCTGGGACAATTCCAACCGGGAGTCCGCCCAGACCTGCCTGATGACCGTGCCCCTGCAGGACGACTGGAACGGCGCGCTCACCGCCATGTCCACCGAGGCCCGGCGCTTCATCGCCCACGGCCCGACCCAGGAAGAAGTCGACCGCGCCATCGAGTCCCAGCGCGCGCTGCTGCGCGGCGCCCAGGGCGGCCAGGGCACGCGGCCCAGTTCGGACCTCGCCACCACCATCATCTCCCAGCAGGCCGACGGCTCGGTCAGCGCCAGCCCCGACGAGCAACTGCGCATCTTCGAGCGCGCCGTCGCCGGCATGACGCCCGAAGTCCTGCGCCGTCGCGCCGCCGAGGATTGGGCCGGCGCCGGCCCGTTCATTGTCCTGACCGCGCCGACTGCCCCGCCGGCGGCCGAACTGGTCGCCGCCTGGTCGCATGCCCAGGCCGGCCCGGCCCCCGGCCAGTTCGTCGCCGCCAAGCCCGCCGCCTGGGCTTACACCCGCTTCGGCCAGACCGGCCGGGTGGTGAAGCGCGAGACCATCGATCCGCCGGGTTTCGTGCGCCTGACCTTCGCCAACGGCGTGGTGGTCAATTTCAAGCAGACCGCCTTCGCCCAGGACCGGGTCTCGGTGCGCGTGCGCTTCGGCGCCGGCCGCGGCGGCCTGGCCCCGCAGGACCTGTTCACCGCCAGCATCGGTTCCGAACTTCTGGTCGAGGGCGGACTGGGCAAGCATGACGCCGACACGGTGCGCCGTATCTTTTCCGATCGCGGCTGGGGGGCTGACGTCTCGATGCTGGACACGGCCTTCATCATGGAGGGCCTGACCGCCTCGAACGGCCTTGAGAGCGAACTGCAGATCCTGGCCGCCTATCTCAGCGACCCGGGTTTCCGCCCCTCGCTGGACGCGCGCCTGCCGACGGCCATCGACACCATCTACCGCATGCACAAGACCGACCCGAGCCTGGTGCTCAGCGAGGCGCTCTCCGACGCGGTGACGCCCAACAGCCCCATGGCCCTGCCGCCCCGCGAGCGGCTGGCGCACATCCACTCGGCCGACTTCGACCGCATGTTCCGCCCGCTGCTGACCACCTCGCCGCTGGAGGTCACCATCGTGGGCGACATAACCGAGCAGGAGGCCACCACCCTGCTGTCGCAGACCATCGGCGCCCTGCCGCGCCGCTCCGGCCATTTCGAACGCCGGCCCGACGCCTGGTGGGCGCGCTATCCCGCCCAGGCCCCGGCCACCATCCGCGCCTACCATGACGGGCCCGCCGAAAAGGCCATCGTGGCGGTGGTCTGGCCGCTCTACGTCGCCGATCCGGCGCGGCGGCGCGAAGAGTTTTCGCTGAACCTCGTGGCCTCGGTGATGGACTTCAAGCTGCGTCACCGGCTGCGCGAGGAGCTGGGCAAGACCTATGCGCCGTCGGCCACCATCTCCATGCCCGACTTCTCCGACCAGGGGGCGATCACCGTCATGGTCGAGACCGCTCCGGAGGACGCCGACGCCGTGGCGCGCGAGATCCAGGCCGTGGGCGCCGAGATGGCCCGCGGGGCCATCGACCAGGTCACCCTGGACGACGTGCGCACGCCCTTCCTGGCCGAGCGCCGCCAGGCCCGCTCGACGAACGAATGGTGGATGAACGCCCTGGACGGCTCCGCCTCGGACGGCACCAACCTGAACGACTTCCTGACCTACGAGGACATCTTCAGCAGCCTGACGCTGGACGAGGTGAAGACCTACGCCGCCAAGTGGATTTCCAAGCCGCCGGTGGTCGCCATCGTGACGCCCACGCCGCGCCCGACCCAGACGGCGGCGGCGCCGGGGGCCACGCCGGCCGGCAGTCGCTAGCGCAACCGCTGGCGTCGCGCGGCATTACAGGTCCGTAATTCGCGCCCGCTGCGCGGACGCGCTAGCGTCCCCGCGACCTGTGCCGGAGTCCTTGATGAAACGCGTGTTTGCTGTTGCCGCCGCCCTGTTGGCTTTCGTGGTCGCGCCCTTCGCGGCGGCGAACGCCGCCCCGGCGGCGTCCCACGCCGCCAAGCCGATCAACTACCGCATGCGCACCCTGCCCAACGGCCTGCGCGTCTATTCGGTGCGCGATCCCTCGACCGCCAACGTCTCGGTGCAGGTCTGGTATTCGGTCGGCTCCAAAGACGATCCGGCCGGCCGTTCGGGCTTCGCGCACCTGTTCGAGCACCTGATGTTCAAGCAGACCCGCAATCTGGTGAACGAGCAGTTCGACCGCCTGACCGAGGACGTCGGCGGCTTCAACAACGCCTCCACCAACGACGACTACACCGACTACTACGAGGTCGTGCCGGCCAACCACCTGGAGCGCATCCTGTGGGCCGAGGCCGAGCGCATGTCGAACCTTGTGGTCGACGACGCGGTGTTCAAATCCGAACGCGATGTGGTCAAGGAGGAGCTGCGCCAGAGCGTGCTCAGCCAGCCTTACGGCAAGCTGTTCTACCTGCTGTTCCCCGAGATTTCCTTCAACCGCTCGCCCTACGGCCGCCCGGGGATCGGCTCCATCGCCGACCTGGACGCCGCCACGGTCGATGACGTGCGCGCCTTCCACGAGACCTACTACCGGCCCGATAACGCCACCCTGATCGTGGTCGGCAATTTCGATGACGCCCAGTTCGACGCCTGGGTCGACAAGTACTTCGGCCCGGTAGCCAAGCCCGCCCGGCCGATGCCGCGGGTGACCACGCTCGAGCCGGCGCGCGCGGCGCCGCGCACCTGGACCGTCTATGAGCCCAACACCCCGCTGCCGGCGGTGCTGATCTCCTATCCCTATCCCGCCGCCAACAGCCCCGACATTCCCGCCCTGCAGGTCGCCGACGCGATCCTGGGCCAGGGCGAGAGCTCGCGGCTCTACCATTCGCTGGTCTATGAGCAGCAGCTGGCCCAGTCGGCCTTCACCCTGTTGGGAACCAACGCCCAACCCAACGCCACGGGCGTCGTCGCCATCCTGGCCGGGGGCAAGACCGTGGAAGAGGGCGAGACCGCGCTGCGCGCCGTGGTCGGCAAGCTCTCCACCGATCCGGTCACCGCCGCCGAGCTGGCCGAGGCCAAGAACGAGCTGATCACCGCGGCTCTGCGTGAGCAGGAAACCGCCGACGGCAAGGCCCGGGCCCTGGCTCGCGCCGCGGTGCTGGTCGGCGACGCCGACGAGGTCAATCGCCGTATCGCCGAGATCTCCGCCGTCACCGCCGCCGACGTACAGCGCGTGGCGCGCAAATACTTCGACGACAACCAGCGCGCCGTGGTCCGCTACCTCCCCGAGGAGGGCAAGCCCGCCGACGCCCCGACCTACGCCACCGCCGCGACCGTCGTGGCCCGCCCGCTGGTCACGCCGCCCAACATGCGCGTGGTCACGCCCGCGCCGGAGGGCCAGCGCGTCCAGCCGCCCGCCCCACAGGCGCCCGTCAGCCTGGCCGTGGCCGCCCCGGCCGAGCGCACCCTGCCCAACGGCCTGCGCGTCATCGTCTCGCCCGACCGCGACCTGCCGCTGGTCAGCGCCAACCTGGTCGTCGAGGCCGGCGGCGCCATGGATCCCGCCGGCAAGCCCGGGGTCGCCAACCTGACCGCCGAGCTGATCACCAAGGGCACCCGCACGCGCTCCGCCACCCAGATCGCCCAGCAGATCGAGGCCCTGGGCGGCGAGCTCGATTCCGGGGCCGGCTACGACGGCTCCAACCTGACGCTCACCGTCAAATCCGACCAACTTGACCCGGCCATGGCCGTTTTCGCCGACGTGGCGCGCAACCCCGCCTTTGACGCCGAGGAGCTGGAACGCGGCCGCCGCCAGGCGTTGGACGACCTTGAAGTCTCCCTCAGCGACCCGGGCGACCTGGCCGGCTACGCCGCGGCCCGAGCCGTCTTCGGCGCCTCGCCCTATGGCGCGCCGCTGGGCGGCACGCAGACCTCGCTGAAGGCCATCACCGCGGCCGACGTCGCCGCCTATCACCACGCCGTCTGGCGGCCCGACAACGCCACGCTGATCCTGACCGGCGACATCACCGCCGAACAGGGCTTCGCCCTGGCCCAGAAGCTGTTCGGCGACTGGCCCAAGCCCGCGGGCGCGGCGCTTCCGGCAGCCCGGCCCAACGTCGCGGTGGCGCCGCGCATCATCGTCATCGACCTGCCCAAGTCCGGACAGGCCGCCGTCTACGTGACCCGCCCGGCGATCAGCCGCACCGACCCGGCCTACTACCCGACCCTGGTGGCCAACAATGTGCTGGGCGGCGGCTACTCGGCGCGCCTCAACCAGGAAATCCGCATCAAGCGGGGCCTGAGCTACGGCGCGCGCGCCTCCATCGCCTTCCGCCGCGATGTCGGCCCGCTGGTCGCCGCCACCCAGACCAAGAACGAGTCCGCCGCCGAGGTCGTCGACCTGATCGTCACCGAGCTGAAGCGCCTGGGCGCCGAACCGGTGGGCCAGGCCGAACTGACCGCGCGCCAGGCCGTGGTCATAGGCAGTTTTGGCCGCACCCTGGAGACCACGGAGGACTACGCCGCCCTGCTGGGCAACCTGTCGCTCTACGGCATCGACCGCGGCGAGGTCGGCCGCTACGTCAGCAACGTCCAGGCCGTGACGCCCGCGCAAGTGCAGGCGGCCGGACGGGAGGTGTTCGATCCCTCGACGGCATCGATCATCGTCGCCGGCGATGCGGCGATCTTCCTGCCGGCGCTGAAGGCCAAGTACCCGAACGTCGAGGTCATCAAGGCCACCGACCTGAACCTGGATTCGGCGACGCTGCGCTAGGGCTCAGGTCGCCAGGCAGACCACCTGGGCGACGCGCAGGTCGCGGCGCATCTGGTCGCCGACGCGGCCGTAGTTCTCGACCGTGATCAGGTCGCCCAGGCCGGTCTCGTCGGGGCGGCGGCGGCTGGCGGCGACGGCGGCGCGCAGGCTCTCCGGGGCGGTGGTGTAGATGCGGCCGCGGCGCGGGGCCTCGGCGGTGGTGACGCCCACGACGCGTCCCTTTTCGTCCAGCGCCGGCGCGCCCGACAGCCCGGCCAGCGAGCCCTCCAGGCCGCCGGTGCGGCCGATCTCGACCCAGGCCAGAACGGGTTCCTCACGCGCCCCGCGGCCGTGCACCTTCAGCGTCTCGCGGCCCAGCAGGCGGGTGGCGGCTTCGCCGGGATGGCCCTGGGGGAAGCCCGGATGGAAGGCGCGCTCGCCGATGTGCATCTCGGCCGGGGCGATGGGCAGCGACCGCGGCCCGCCTTCGGTCGACAGGATGGCCACGTCGGTGGAGGTGGAATAACGCACGTGCGCGGCCACGGCCTGGTCGCCCGCCACCACGATGGCGGCGCGGCGGCAGCCCTCGACCACGTGGCGCGCGGTCAGCCAGTCGCCGGCGTCCGAAATCGAGAAGGCGGTGCCGGCGGCGGGCTGGATCGGCCCGGTTCCGGCGTCGACCACGATGGCCGGATCGAAGGCTGTGGACGGGCCGAGCAGGGCGCCGACCTCGGCGCTTTCCTCGGGCGGGGCGGGCGGGGCGTCGGCGTTCTCCCGCTGGCCCAGGCAGGCGAGCAGCAGCGCCAGGACCGCGGCGCCGTAGACCAGCCAGTCAGGGATGCGGAACACGGGTGATTATCCGGCGAACGCGGCGGCGAGAACCAGGGCGGCGGCCAGCTTGGCGCAGACCAGCAGCACGGCGGCGGAGACCTCGCCCTCCTGGATGCGCTGGGGCAGGCCGGTGAGCAGGAAGTCGATGATGCGGAAGACCAGCAGCTGCAGGATCAGCGTCGCCGCCCCCCAGATGACGATCTCCAGGATGGAATTCGACGCCGACAGCGACGCCGCCAGCGGGATGGCCAGGCCCAGCAGCACCCCGCCCAGGGCCACGGCGGCGGCGGCGTTGCCTTCACGGATGAGGGCGATTTCCTTGTAGGGCGTCAGCAGCACGTACAGCGTCGCGCCCACGAACAGCATCAGCGCCGTGATCCCGGCATGGGCCAGGGTCACCGGGAATCCCGCCGCGAAGGCCTGGACCTCCGGGCTCGACAGGTCGGGGACCAACTGGGTCAGATCCATGGAAGCTGTCTCACTCTGGCTGCGCGCGTGTCGTCAGCCCTCACCCCTGCACGTCATGGGCCACCTTATACCCGGCGTGAAAAGGGGGAAGCGGACAGTTTGTCCGGGCCTAGTCGACCTCGACCATGGCCCTGAGTGCGCTGGCCCGGACCTTCTCGCTCTCGCTCTTCAGCTGGCCGCAGGCCGCCAGGATGTCGCGGCCGCGCGGGGTGCGGATCGGACTGGCGTAGCCGGCGCGGTTCAGTTCGGCGGCGAACTTCTCGATCGTGCCCCAGTCGGAGCACTCGTAGTTCGAGCCCGGCCACTTGTTGAACGGGATCAGGTTGATCTTGGCCGGGATGCCCTTGAGCAGCTGCACCAGGGCGCGGGCCTCGGCAGGGCTGTCGTTGACGCCCTTCAGCATGACGTATTCGAAGGTCACCCGGCGCGCATTGCCGATGCCCGGATACTTGCGGATCGAGGCCATCAGCTCGGCGATCGGGTATTTCTTGTTCAGCGGCACCAGCTCGTTGCGCAGCTCGTCGTTGGTGGCGTGCAGGCTGATGGCCAGCATGGTCGCCGTCTTCTCGCCCAGCTCGAAGATTTTGGGCACGACGCCCGAGGTCGAGACGGTGATGCGCCGCCGCGAGATGGCGATGCCCTCGTTGTCGGCGATGATGTCGACGGCCGCCGCCACGTTGTCCAGGTTATAGAGCGGCTCGCCCATGCCCATGAAAACGATGTTGGACAGGCGACGGTCTTCCTTGGGCGAGGGCCATTCGCCCAGGTCGTCGCGGGCCACCTGCACCTGGGCCACGATCTCGGCGGCGGTCAGGTTGCGCACCAGCGCCTGGGTGCCGGTATGGCAGAAGGTGCAGTTCAGCGTGCAGCCGACCTGGCTGGAAACGCACAACGCCCCGGCCCGTCCCACATCGGGAATATAGACGGTCTCGGCCTCGATGCCCGGTGCAAAGCGGATCAGCCACTTGCGCGTGCCGTCCTTGGACACCTGCCGCTCGACGACCTCCGGCCGGTCGATGGTGAAGGCCTCGGCGAGCTTCGCCTGGGTGTCCTTGGCGATGTTGGTCATCAGGCCAAAGTCGGTGACGCCGTAGTGGTGGATCCAGCCCCAGACTTGCGACGCGCGCATCTTCGCCTTGGCCGCCTCGGCCACGCCCGCGTCGATGATCGCCGCGCGCAGCTGGTCGCGCGTCAGGCCCGAGAGGTTGGGCTTCACGGGCGCCTTGGATGCGCGGGAAAGGTCGAGGGTGGCGCCCACGGGAAGTCCTTCAGAGGTCGGGAGGGGCCTCATATAGCACAAAACGCGGGGGATTTAAGGCGGGTGAACCTTCCCGCCAGCGAGAAGGGCCGCGCTCGCGCTCAATCCGGCATCTGCGGGATGTCCAGCACCGGCATCACCTCGACCCGGTCCCCGGGGAAGACGGCGAAGTGGGGGTGGTTTTCGAACATCGCCGCCGCCGCATCGATGTCGTCGGCGCGCACCACGACATAGCCGCCGACCTGGTTGCGGATGTCCTCGACGCCGGCCTTGGAGACCTTCTTGGTGCGCCCGGCCGGGCCGCCCTGGTCGACCACCGCGTCGGCGTGCTCCTGCATCCAGCCGTGCCAGGCCTCCATGCCCTGCTTCATCAGTTCGGGGGTCATGTCCGGCGGCGGGCCGTCGCTGGGGGTTCCGCAGTACAGCGCGAGGAAGTTGGGCATGGCAGACTCCTGGTTCAGGGTGGAAACGCGAACTGGAACCGCGCCGGGTCGGGTGCAAGCGCGGCCGGACCGACAGCGCCAAACGGTCGATGAAGGACCGTGATTAGTCGTCGAACACACTGCTGAGGATGTCGCCGCCGGTGGTCAGCACCGCGCGCTTCATGCCCTCGGAATTGTACAGGGTCGCGATGCGGCCTTCGCGGTCGACCGCGATCAGGCCGCCGTCGCCGCCCATGGCGCCGATCTCCTCCAGCACCGCGGCGACCGCTTCCTGCGGGTCCTGGCCGGCCGCCACGCGCCAGCCGACCTGGGCGCAGGCGGCGGTGAGCATGAAATACTCGCCTTGGCCGGTCGCCGAGACGGCGATGTTCTCGTCGCACCAGCAGCCCGAGCCGATGATGGGGGTGTCGCCCACGCGGCCGGGCAGCTTGCCGAAAACGCCCGCGGTGGAGGTGATGGCGGCCATCTGGCCGTCGGCGTCCAGCACCACGCAGCCGACCGTGCCGTGGGCCAGGGCGCCGGGGGGGTGATTGTCCTCGCCCTGGCCGGCGCGGGTGAACCAGGCGTTGACGTCGCCGATCTCCTCGCAGCCGTGGTTGTCGGCGAAGCGCGCCGCGCCTTCGCCCGCCAGCATGACGTGGGGGGTCTTCTCCATCACCAGCCGCGCCACCTCGACGGGGTACTTGAAGCCCTGCAGGGCCGCGACCGCGCCGGCGTGCCGCTCGGGCCCGACCATGATGGCGGCGTCCAGCTCATAGTCCCCGGCCAGGTTGGGCGAGGCCCCGCGGCCGGCGACGTAGAGGCCGGAGTCCTCCAGCGCCCGGACCGTGGCCACGGCCACATCCAGCGCCGCGTCGCCCTTGGCCAGCCGGTCGCGCGCGGCCTCCACCAGGCCGCGCATGTGCGGCACCTCGGCGGAGTAGTCGCGGCTGCGCTTGGCGCCGGCGCCGCCATGGAGGGCCAATGCAAAGCGGGCCATGGGAATTCCTCTTGAGGCCAAATAAGGCTTGCGGCCTGTGGTCACGCCCCTCTTACTTGAAGGGACGCCGGGTGCTTAGCGTTCCCGACCCTATGGCTGCAACCATGACGAAGGCCCAACGACCCGTGGACGCCGTCTTCACCACCGAAGGCTACGCGCTTTCGCCGGAGCTCGACGTCGACGCTCTGCGCGCGGAATTCGACGCGACCGGGCGGCTGCAGGTCAAGGACGTGCTCGATCCGCTGAGCGCCCAAGCCCTGGCCGCGGCGCTGGACGCCGAACAGCACTGGCTGCGCTCGGTGCGGCTGGCCTCGGGGTCGTTCTCGGCGCCGCTGAACGGCCGCGAGCCGGTCGAGAAGATGCACGTCAAATGGATCGAAGAGGCCCGTATCGATCCCGACGATCCGGCCATGCAGTACATGTTCGATGTGCGCCGCCTGTCGGCCGAGCGGGCCTTCGGCCTGGAGCGCGGCGACGGGCTGAACGCCTTCTACGACTTCGTCAACGGAGCGGAGTTCCTGGCCTTCGGCGCGGCCATCACCGGCCAGGCGCCGGTCGCCTGCGAGGCCCAGGCCACGCGCTATCGCCGGGGCGACCTGCTGACCCTTCATTCCGACCGCGACAGCGCCACGCGCCGCCAGTCGGCCTGGGTGTTCAACCTGTCGCGCGAGTGGCGGCCCGAGTGGGGCGGCCTGTTGCTGTTCCACGAAAAAGGCGGCCGCATCGTCGACGGCTTCAATCCGCTGTTCAATTCGCTGAGCCTGTTCCGGGTGCCGATGGACCATTCGGTGACCCAGGTGACCGATTTCGCCCCGCGCGATCGGCTGGCCATCAGCGGATGGTATCTGAAGGAAGCGTAGGCGGGCGTGGCGGGCCAAACCTCCGAGCTCGCGGCCGTGTTGAAGCCCGTTCCCGATTGGCTCCGGCTCAATGCGGCGCTGGACCCAGTGGTGCTGGCCGCAAGCTTCGCCGCGCGCGGCCGCATCCACGTTCGAAACATCCTGACCCGCGACGCCGCCAACCGCGTGCACGCCAGCCTGGCCAAGGAAGGCCAGTGGGCCCGCTCCACCATCGTCGCCGACCAGCCACGCGATTATGACCTGGCCTGGCTGGCCGCCCTGCCGCCCTCGGAGGCCGTCGCCCTGCGCGCCGACATCGCGGAGCGCGCGCGGCGGGGCTTCCAGTACGATTTCGACAACTTCCGCCTCTCGGCGGCGGTGCTGGCGGGCGACCGCCAGGGCTGGACCTACGAGAGCGTCTTCGACCTTTTGAACAGTGAGGCGTTCCTGGACTTCGCGCGGCGGCTGACCGGCGACGAGCGGATCGCCTTCGCCGACGCCCAGGCGACGCGCTACCGGGCCGGCCACTTTCTGACCAGCCACGACGACGACAAGCCGGGCCAGGACCGCCTCTTCGCCTATGTGCTGAACTTCACCCCGGTGTGGCGGCCCGAATGGGGCGGGCTGCTGGCCTTCCTCGATGGCGACGGCCATGTGGAACAGGCCTGGAAGCCGACCTTCAACGCGCTCAACATCTTCCGCGTCCCGACGCTGCACACCGTCACCGAGGTGGCGTCCTTCGTCACCGCCGAGCGGCTATCGATCACCGGCTGGCTGCGGGCGAAGGCGGACGCGGTGACGGCCTAGCCGTCGTCCTTGCCGAATGTATCCAGCGCCTGGCGGGCGGCGTCGCGGTGGCGGTCCTTCAGGTTGGCCCCGATGATTCCCAGCACCGCGGCGATGACCGCCGCGTCGTCGGTGAATCCCACGCCGGCCAGGATGTCGGGGATGGCGTCGGTGGGCAGGACGAAATAGGCCAGTGCGCCCATCAACATGCCTTTGGCCGCCATCGGCGTCTCGGGATCGCGGGCGCAGTACCAGGCCGACAGCACCTCCCGCGAGAAGGGGATCTTGGCCGCCGTCTTCTTCAGCTTGGGCCAAAAGCCCCGCCGCACCCGGGTCTCGTTCACGCGCTGCACGGCCGGAACCAGGGCGCGCGACGGATCGATGGGACCGGTCGGGTCGAACTCTTCCGCCGCCGCTGGTTTGGCTTTCTTGGCAGCCACGTCTAAACCCTCGTCCAAATCGCGTCCCGCGAACGGCGGGCGTCTCTCACATAAGCACTTTTCGGGCAGGAAAAACGTCCATGAAACTCGACGGTTCGATTTCGGCGGTGGTCACGGGCGGGGCTTCGGGCCTGGGCGAGGCGACGGCGCGGGCCCTGGCCGCCCAGGGCGTGAAGGTGGCCCTGTTCGATCTCAACGCCGAGGCCGGCGAGCGCGTGGCCGCCGAGATCGGCGGCGTCTTCTGCGCCGTGAACGTGACCTCCGACGAGAGCGTCGACGCCGGTTTCGCCAAGGCGAGAGCCGCCCACGGCCAGGAGCGCATCCTGGTCAATTGCGCAGGCATCGCCATCGGCCAGAAGACCGCCAGCCGCGACAAGACCGACCCCAGCGTCATCCGGTCGCACGACATGGCCGCCTTCGAAAAGGTCATCCAGATCAACCTGATGGGTTCGTTCCGCTGCCTCTCCCGGTCGGCTGCCGGGATGATGACCCTGGAGCCGATGGAAGACGGCGAACGCGGTCTGGTGGTGTCGACCGCCTCGGTCGCCGCCCAGGACGGCCAGATCGGCCAGGCGGCCTATTCGGCTTCAAAGGGCGGGGTCTACGCCATGACCCTGCCGGCGGCGCGCGACCTCATGGGCGAGGGGATTCGGGTGAACACCATCCTGCCCGGCATCATGATGACCCCGATGGTCGCGGCCATGCCCCAGAATGTCCAGGACGCGCTGGCCGCCTCGATTCCCTTCCCCAAACGCCTGGGCAAGCCCGCCGAATACGCCTCCCTGGTCCTCGAAATGGCCCGCAACACCTACCTCAACGGTGAGTGCATCCGGCTGGACGGCGCCATTCGCATGGGGCCGCGCTGACGTTCGCAGCGAAGTGATTGCTCACGTCTGATCAACCACGGTTCGCCCTAGCCAGCCGCTGGCGAATGTGGTCTGTCTCCATCTACGTTGGAGAAAAGTGCCCGGAATCCCCTCTGTGAGGACCGGGCCATGAGGGAGACTGGCATCCATGCGTCCGCTTATCACCGAGTCAAATGCCGAACGCGGCAACGAAACCAACTGGAACCGGGCGTCGGATCCTTTCTACAGTGACGGGCCGCGCGGCTCGGGCGCCTCGATCGATGTGCTGAACGGCCATCTGGGCGGCCTGCACTTCGGTGAAGGCGGCGTGGTCAAGGGCGACTTCGGCGGCCACCATGTCGGCTTCGACTGGTCGGCCCAACTCGGGCTGGGTCATCTCAAGTCCGGCGAGACCACCGACAAGGGCCAGCTGGCCTCCAACTTCGTGCTGCCGACCGGCGCCGAAACCCAGGACACCGGCCCCGGCGCCGGCGGCGACACCATTCCCGGCAACGCCTCGACGACGGTGCAGCTGGTGGTCGGCGCCCCGGCCCAGACCCAGTACATCAACTCCGCGACGGACCAGGACTGGTTCCAGATCAACCTGACCGCCGGCCACTACTACCAGATCACCATGGACCCCAACGGCTCGCTCGACGCCGTGCTGGTCCTGATCGCCCCCAACGGCTCGACCGTCCTGCAGACCTCCGACGGCCCCGGCGGCCCGGACACCGAAGTGGTCGGCTTCTACGCCGAGACCGACGGCACCTATTACGTCAAGGCGGACGGCTTCCAGTCGACCACCGGCGACTACACCATCTCCGCGGTCGAGGCGCCGCTGCCCCCGATCCTTGACGCCATCGACTGGGGTGGGGTCGGCAACGTGGCCGGCGGCATCGTCGGCAACACCATCGAGGTCTATTTCTGCCAGGCCGGTGAATCTTTCGGCGGCTCGTCGGCCTCGCTCGGCTGGACCCCCTACGAGATCCAGCAGGCCATGCTGGCCTTCCAGCAGTACACCAACATCACCGGCGTGACGTTCGTCCAGAGCTTCAATTCCGGCACCGCCGACTTCCACATGGTCACCGCCCAGAACGGCGGCGGCACGCTCGGCCAGATGGGCCCGCCCAACACAGGCGCCGGTTCGGGGGTCGGCACCTTCTGGGTCGACGGCTTCGGCTGGAGCCGGACCGCCGGCGGCGGCCTCGAGCAGGGCGGCTACGGCTTCGTCACCCTGGTGCACGAGATCGGCCACGCCATGGGCATGGCGCACCCGCACGACAACGGCGGCGGTTCCTCGGTCATGCTGGGCGTGACGGGTCCGTTCGACTCCTTCGGGCTCTACAGCCTGAACCAGGAGCTCTTCACCATCATGTCCTACAACAATGCGTGGGACACCGGCCCCAACGGGGCCACGCCGGGCGCCGTGACGGCCTACGGCTACATGGGCACCACCGGAGCTCTCGACATCGCGCTGATGCAAGAGAAGTACGGTGCGAACATGACGTACCACACCGGCAACGACATCTATGAAATCCCCACCACCAACGCGGTGGGCACCTACTTCCAGTGCATCTGGGACGCCGGCGGCGACGACACCATCCGTTACTCCGGCTCGGCCAACGCGGTCATCAACCTGAACGCGGCGACCATCGACTATTCGGCCACCGGCGGCGGTAATCCGTCCTACGCGACCGGCATCTACATGGCCTTCTCGATCGCCCAGGGCGTGGTCATCGAACGCGCCACCGGCGGCACGGGCAACGACACCCTGATCGGCAACGCGGCCAACAATACGTTGTCGGGCCGTGACGGCGTCGACACGCTGAACGGCAACGACGGCGGCGACATCCTGATCGGCGGAAACGGGGCCGACGTGCTCAACGGCGGCGCGGGCCTCGATTACGCCAGCTACATCAACGCCACCTCGGCGGTCGGCCTCAACCTCACCACCGGCATCCACACCGGCGAGGCGGCGGGCGACAGCTTCACCTCGATCGAGCGTTATCGCCTGTCCGCCAACGATGACTCCTTCGTCGGCTCGGCCGCCACCGACTACGCCTATGGCGCGGAAGGCAACGACACCCTGTCGGGCGCCGGCGGCATCGACCGTCTCTACGGCCAGGCCGGCAACGACACGCTGAACGGGGACGCCGGCAACGACATCCTGCTGGGCGGCGCCGGGGCCGATATCTTCAACGGCGGCGCCGATCGCGACACCGCCAGCTACGAAGAATCGACCATCGGCCTGACCATCAACCTGACCACCGGCATCCACACCGGCGACGCCACGGGCGACACCTTCAACTCCGTCGAAAT
>Ga0209023_10000383_pt1 | contig 69620 bp, 60 predicted proteins | sample LakOneMetagenome_FD_187468 | JGI IMG/M metagenome (GOLD analysis project Ga0209023, IMG submission 187468) | Freshwater and sediment microbial communities from Lake Erie, Canada (SPAdes) (version 2) | ecosystem: Environmental > Aquatic > Freshwater > Lentic | place: Lake Erie, Canada...
TCTGATGGGCGCGCCGCATCCACGGCGCTGGCGCCCGACCCCGGTTCGACCATCGGCCAGGCCGTCGCGCCGCTGGCGGCGGCGCATCCGGGCCTGTCCGGTGTGCATGTACTGCTCGATGGACGCGACGCCTTTGCCGCGCGCGTGATGATGGCCGATGCGGCCCAACGCAGCCTCGACGTGCAGTACTACATCTGGCGCGACGATACCACCGGACGGCTGCTGTTCGACGCCCTGGCGCGCGCCGCCGCACGCGGTGTGCGGGTGCGCCTGCTGCTCGACGATAACAATAGCGTCGGGCTCGACGCCCAGCTGGCGCGCCTCGATGCGCTGCCCAATCTGGAAGTGCGCTTGTTTAATCCTTACGCGATGCGCCAGCTGCGCCTGCTCGGCCTGGCGGGCGACTTCGCGCGCCTGAACCGGCGCATGCACAACAAGTCGTTTACGGCCGACGGTCAGGCAACCATCGTGGGCGGGCGCAATGTCGGCGACGAGTATTTCGACGCCACGGGCGAGGTTCTGTTCGCCGATCTCGATATCCTCGCCGTCGGCGCGGTCGTGCCCGATGTGGCGCGCGACTTCGACCGCTACTGGAACAGCGATTCGGCGTATCCGGTCGCCAGCCTGGTGACCTCCGCTCCCGCTCCCGATCCGGTCGTCCCCGCGCCGCTGCCCGATCGGGCCGCCAGTGCCTACCTCGATGCGATGCGCGCATCCGCGTTCGTGCAGCAGCTCACGCAGCGCACGCTGCCTTTCGACTGGGCCCCGGTCCTGCTGGTGAGCGACGATCCGGGCAAGGTGCTGGACCGCTGGACCCCGGAGACGGGCCTGGCCTACCGCCTGCCGACGCTGTTCGGCACGCCTGATCGCCAGGCCGATCTGGTCTCGCCGTATTTTGTCCCGGGGCCGGTCTGGAGCGCCCGCTTCGGCGTGCTGGCACGCAGCGGCGTGACGCTCAGGATCCTGACCAATTCGCTCGAAGCGACCGATGTGGCGGCCGTGCATGCGGGGTATGCGAAGTGGCGCCGTCCACTGCTCGAATCCGGGGTCACGCTGCTGGAATTGAAGCGTACCTGGCCGCGCCAAACCCAGCCCCGGCGCGGCGTGGCCAGCGGCAGTTCGTCTTCCAGCCTGCATGCCAAGACGATCGAGGTGGATCGCCAGCGCATCTTTGTCGGTTCCTTCAATTTCGATTACCGCTCGGCCGATCTGAATACGGAGATGGGCTTCGTGATCGACAGCCCGGCTCTGGCATCGCGCATGGCCGATGTGCTGACCGAGGATGTGCCGGCCCTGTCGTATGAAGTCAAGCTGGCCCCGGACGGGACGCTGTACTGGATGGAGCAGACGGCGGCCGGTCCGGTGCGCCACGACGTCGAACCGGGTACGACCTGGTGGCGGCGCTTGTCGGTGCGCTTGCTGTCGCTGCTGCCGATCGACTGGTTGCTGTAGGCGCACGCAACAGGCCGTGCCGGTCAGCGCGCCGCTTCCCGTTGCCCTTGCGCTGGCGGGGGCATAGCAGATCAGCGGATTCGGACAGGTGCCATGGGTCCCCGCCTGCGCGAGCACGACGCTACGCGGTTCCGATCCACGGCCCTGTCACCGCCATCTAATGCAGCACCCCCGGCGCCTGGTGCACGGTGGCGCCGTGGCGCAGGTTGGCGCCGCCCGGCGTCAGGCTCGCTTCCAGCTGCGCAATCGCCTCGACAATGCGCTCGGGCGCGGCGTAGTGCGCCATGTGGCCCACGCCCGGTTCTAGAATCAGCTCGCTGTGGGCAATGGCGGCATGCAGGCGCTGCGCCTGGGCATCAGGGGCGATCACCTGGTCCGCCGTCCCGGCGATGATTGCCACCGGCATGGTCAGTTCCCCATACCGGGCCGACAGCCGCTGCGCGGCCGGCACCAGCATGCCGGTCTCGGAAGCGCTGGCGCCAATCTGACCCGGACGCAGGGCGATCCATTTGGGCATGCCGGCAAAGCGCGCCGGCACCGGCGCCGGCGCAAACATGCGTGCGATGAAGCTGCGCCACAGCAGCGCACCGAGCACCGGCGCGATCGTATGGCGCAGCAGCCGGCCGATGCCGGGCAGGGCGGGCGCCGCCATCAGCGGCACGTCCGGCCGTGCGCCCGGGTAGTAGTAGCCCGATACCAGGGCAATGGCGCGAATGTACCTGGGGTATTCGAGCGCCATCGCCAGCGCCACCAGCGTGCCCCACGAATGGCCAACCAGGATCGGGCGCTCGACGCCCAGCTGATGCAATGCCTGGTATAGCAGCCTGGCCTGGCGCTCCGGTGTCCAGGTATTGTTGTCGGGACGTTCGCTGTAGCCGAAGCCGGGCCGGTCGAAGGCAATCCCCCGGTACGTGCCGGCGGCGCGTTCGAGCAGGCCGCTCTGGACAAAGTCGGTGGCGGTCACACCGTTGCCGTGCAGTAGTACCACGGCGGGGCCCTCGCCTTGGGCGACGTAGTGCAGGCGCACCCCGTCCACGTCCACGAAATTGCCCTCTGGCGGATGGTCGCGTTCGGCACGACGCTGGTGGGCATTGACGTAAAGTAATGAAGCGATCAGGCCGGCGGCGCCCAGCAAGACCGCCGTTTGCACGGGGCCGGGCGCACGCGAAGATTGGGTGGGGATGACGGAGCGCATGGTTTTCCTTTCAAGCGTAAAAGGTCGGTGGACTGCGCCACTGTGCGAGCGCGCTGCTGCGCAGTCTGTGCGCCACTCAACTGTGAGCCGCCCCGCGCGGCGCACGATTTGCGGTGTCAACCTGGCCCATATGTGGGTTCGCGAACAGTCGGGCGCTCATCTCCTGCCCATACTAGCCACATTGAAACTTATTGCAGGTAACTATGCGCTCCGCTCTCACGAAGTCCCTCGTCATCCTCGTCGTTGCCGCCGCTACCGTGCGCAGCTATGCGACACTGGCCTTGCACACCCGCGTTCCGGCGCGCCATCCGGTTTAAGGAGCTTGTCATGACCGATACCCTGCACCCGTCGCGCCTGGAGCGTGAACTCGAGCGCGAGCGCCTGCAGCGCCAGCGCAACGATGCCGCCCGCACTGGCGACCTGTCGGACGACGAACTGCGCATGAAAGATGCGCGCGAAAGCAGCCGCTCCGGGCAGCTACATCGCAACCCGGCGTCCTGATCTACAGGCCGCGTTCGAGCAGCGCCGGCTGCGTGCGCGCGCCGGTTTTCAGGCGATAGAGCTGGGCGGGGCGGTGCGCGCCCGCCGCATCGAAACAGCCGTCTACCGTCTCGAGCATATCCATCTCGACCATCTTGCGGCGAAAGCTCACCTTGTTGAGCGTCTCCCCCATCAGCACTTCATAGATGCGCTGCAGCTGCGGCAGCGTGAAGGCCGCCCCTGCAAAAAAGCACGGCAGCGACGAGTACTGGCTCTTGTTGCGCAGCCGTGCGCACGCCGTCGCCACCATCGCCGCGTGGTCGAACGGCAGGTCGCCGAGCTTGTCGACAGCCGCCAGCGTGAGCGAACCTTTGGCCTGCGCGATCATCTCAAACGGAATCAGGGCGTAATGCGCGACCGAGAGCGACCAGCCGCGCGGATCGCGGTGCGGTCCTGAAAAGCTGCCCAGCTGCTCGAGGTAGGGCGGGGCGATGCCGGCCTTGGCGGTAATCACGCGCAGGGCCGCCGCCTCCACGTCGGCATCGTGCTCGGGGTGGATGTAGCCTCCCGGCAGTGCCAGCGCGCCCGCGAACGGCGCGTGCTCGCGCCGCACCAGGGCGGCCATGAGGGTGTCGTGGCAAAGGGTGAGCAATACCACGTCGACTGTACAGATCACTGCGTGCATGCTGCGTTGCTCTCTGAAACCGAATATGATCGAAAGTATTCCATAGTTAGTTGCAAAAGTAAATTAAGTCGATTATGCTTCCTGTACAGTATCCAAAAGGACACGGAAATGAAGCGCCAACTGCATTTACTCGTCATCGACCCGCAAAACGACTTTTGCGATCTGCCGCCCGCCGCCGTGCCGCCCGGGCAGGCGCCTGCGCTGCCGGTGGCGGGCGCCCATGCCGACCTGCAGCGCGTTGCCGCCCTGATCCGCGACGGCGGCGCCGGCCTGTCTGCCATCAGCATCACGCTCGACGCTCACCACCGCATCGATATTGCCCATCCACTGTTCTGGCGCCAGGGCGATGGCACGCCGGTCGCGCCGTTTACCGAGATCACGACGGCCAGTCTGGCGGCCGGCCGCTACCTGCCGCGCGATGCGCAGGCCTTGCCGCGCGCAGCCGCCTACCTGGACGCGCTCGAAGCGGCGGGGCGCTATACCCTGATGGTTTGGCCGACCCATTGCGAAATCGGCAGCTGGGGGCAGAACGTGCACGCCGAGCTGCGCGCGGCCTACAACGCATGGGAAGAAGCCAGCCTGCGCAGCGTGACCAAGCTGCTCAAGGGGGCCAATCCCTGGACCGAACACTATTCCGCCATCCAGGCCGAGGTCCCCGACCCCGCCGATCCATCGACCCAGCTCAACACGCACTTCGTGCGCATGCTGGCGCGGGCGGACCGGGTCTACATCACTGGCGAGGCGGGCAGCCACTGCGTGCGCGCCACCACCGAACACCTGGTGGCCAACTGGGACGCGGCGCGCCTGGCGCAGCTGGTGCTCGTCACCGATTGCATGAGTCCGGTTGCCGGCTTTGACGCGCCTTACCGCGCGTTTCTTGCCGCCATGCGCGAGCAGGGCGTGCAGCTGGCCAGCGCGGCCGAGGTGCGCGCCGAACTGCTGGCCAACGCGGTCTGAACGGGAATGACCATGATGCCCATCGTGCGCAGCCTGCTGGAAACGGACCTGTATAAATTCACCATGTGGCAGGCCCTGCTGCATGGCCATCCTTCGGCCCAGGCCGAGTATGCCTTCGTGTGCCGCAATGCGAGCGCCTATCCGCTGGCGGAGCTCAAAGCCGACGTGGAGCGCGAGCTCGATCATCTGTGCAGCCTGTCGTTTACCGCCGCTGAAATCGCCTACCTGCGCTCGCTGCGCTTCATCAAGAGCGACTTTGCCGATTTCCTGACGGTGTTCCGTTTCCAGCGCCACTTCGTCACGGTCGGCACCGATGGCGAAGCGCTGACCATCGTCGCCGCCGGTCCCCAGGTCCACGTGATGGGGTTCGAGATCTTCGTCCTGTACATCGTCAACGAACTGTATTTCCGCCGCTGCGACCAGGCTGCCGCGCTGGCCGAGGGGCGCCGCCGCCTGGCCGCCAAGATCGCCCAGCTGCACGCTTTCGGGGCCGAACCGGCGTGCCGGCATCCGTTCGAGTTCTTCGATTTCGGCGTACGGCGGCGCTTTTCCGGCGCCTGGCACGAGGAGGTCGTGGCCACGCTGGCCGCCGCCGTGCCGCAGTATTTCAAGGGTACGTCGAATGTGTATCTGGCCATGCAATACAAGCTGGTGCCGATCGGCACCATGGCCCATGAGTACCTGCAAAGCTTCCAGTCGTTCGGAGTGCGCCTGCGCGACTTCCAGAAGGCCGCGCTGGAAGACTGGGTCCAGGAATACCGGGGCGACCTGGGCACGGCACTGACCGATGTGGTGGGCATGGATGCCTTCCTGGCCGACTTCGACCTGTATTTCGCCAAACTGTTCGACGGCTTGCGCCACGATTCGGGCGACCCGGTGCTGTGGGGCGAAAAAGCGCTGGCGCACTACGCCACGCTGCGCCTGGACGCCCACACCCGGCGCCTGGTGTTTTCCGACGGACTCGATTTGCCGACCGCATTTGCGCTCTACCGCCATTTCGCCGACCGCACCATGACCGGGTTCGGGATCGGCACCAATCTGTCCAACGACATGGGCCTCAAGACCTTGAACGTGGTCATGAAGCTGATGTCATGCAACGGCCAGCCGGTGGCCAAGCTGTCCGATTCGCCGGGCAAGACGGTGTGCAAGGACGAGACCTTCCTGGCCTACCTGCGCCAGGTATTCCACCATCCTCGCCTGGAAGGCAACAGCCAGACATGAGCGCCCCGCTCGAGATCGCGGCCAACGTCATCACCGGCGTATCGATTTTTCTGGCCGGACGCAACAACCTGCACACCTGGTGGACTGGCATTTTGGGCTGCAGCTTGTTCGCCATGCTGTTTTACCAGAGCAACCTGTATGCGGACGTGCTCTTGCAAGGGTTCTTCGTGGCATCGAGCGTGGCGGGCTGGTGGCAGTGGCGGCACGGGCGCATGGGCGAACCCTTGCCGGTCACCCATGCCAGCCTGCGCACGCTGCTGCGCCTGGCGTTCGGCGGTGTCCTGGTCACGGCAGCCTACGGCGCGCTGCTGCACCATTACACCGATGCTTATGCGCCGTTTGTGGATTCGTCCGTGCTGGTGTTCAGCGTGATTGCCCAGCTCCTGCTGCTGCAGCGGCGGGTGGAAAACTGGCCCCTGTGGATCCTGGTCAATGCGATCGCCATGCCGCTGTATGCCAGCCGCGGCCTGTACCTGACCGCCGCACTGTATGGCTGCTACCTGATCAACGCCATCGTGTCCTGGATGGTCTGGCGAACCCTGGCACGCAAGCCGGCATCGCCTATACTGTCGCCTTTCGAACCACCCCCACAACGGGACTTGCCATGACTGTATTTGCCGCATCCATCTTCGACGCCACCGTGATTTTCGAAGGAAACGAATTGTTCAAAGGGCAGGGCGCGGCGCGCGGCTGGGCCGACAAGGTGGCCGCCGAGATCGGCAGCCCTGTGAGCGTCGAGAAAGTCGGTACCGGTTGGGTGCTGTGCGGCAGCGTCGATGGCGTGGCGTGCCGCTGGGGCATTCTGGGTCAGCGCCTCAAACGCCTCGATTGAGCTTTCTGGCGTAGGTTTGCGCGCAGTCAAGTTTGCGTCTGCTCCAGCTTTTATTGTGAAAACTTGCGAAGTCAATCACGCAATTCACAGGGGAGCGCAACGTGCATCCGAACGACGAAGGTTCGCCGACACCTGGTCGGCCCAGTCCAAGTAGCGCCAGCGCACCGGGCGAGGCGCCCCGACCGCGGGTGGTCGGCGGCCTCGACCGCATCGATGGCGCCGTGTCCCCCTTCACCAGTCCCGCCAGATTTCCCTGGGCGCTGAGCGGTGCGCTGCTGCTGGCCATCGGCGCCAGTGCCATGCTGTGGTCGGGCGACGATGGAGAAAAGCAAATCATCCGCGCGGCCACGGTAACCGCGGTACCGGAACCGCCAGCGCCTGCGGCCGTCGCGGCGGCCTGGCAGGATGCCGCCCCGGACGACGAGCGGCCCGTGCCGCTGATGGTGCAAGTTTCCCCCAGGCCGGCACCCGCACCCGCGGCCGACGGCGCCGCCGCGGCGGCGCCCGTCAAGGCGAGCTCTGCCAGGCCGGCGTCGGCCGGGCGCTCCCATGCCATGCCGGTGCCGCGCCGCCACGCCGTGCCGGCCGCGCGCCGTCAGGTGCCGCCCAGGCAGACCCGGCCGGCGCGCAAGACGCCGCGCGTGCCTGCACCCGTGCGCGCCGTTCCCGTTTCCGCTTTGCCAGTGGCCTTGTCGCCGTCGGAGCGCGATGTGGCGCTGGTCGCCGCGGTGGTGACGCGCACCAAGGCTGCCCAGGCGGGGCCGTCAGCGCTGGCGCTCAAGTGGCGCCAATGCGCGGCAGCCAGTTCGGTCGCCGCGGCCCGGCATTGCCGTGAACAGCTGTGCAGCGGTCATGGCGACAGCGTTGCCGAGTGCAAAGGTGGGAAATGACTTACGATGGCGTCTTCCCGTCACCTTTTGCAACGGAGTGCGCCCCGCATGACGATCATCAAGGCAATTGTTACCGGTCATACCCATGGCCTGGGCGCGGCCATCGCCGCTGAACTGCGGCGCCGCCATATCGCCGTGCTCGGCATCGCGCGCGGCAGCACTGGTGCCGCCGACGTTCAGCAAGTCCAGCTCGACCTGTCCGCCGCCGCTGCCGTGCAGGCGTGGCTGGCAGGGCCGCCGTTGGCCGACTTCCTGGCCGACGCCGATGTCGCCGTCCTGATCAATAACGCGGGCGTGGTGCAACCGGTCGGTGCCCTGGCCGATCAGGACGTCGGCGAGGTCGCCGCGGCGGTGGCGCTCAACGTCGCCGCCCCGCTGATGCTGTCGGCGGCGCTGGCGCGCATCATGGCGGGCCGCCAGTGCCGTATCCTGCATGTGTCGAGCGGTGCTGGCAGCAATGCCTACCCGGGTTGGAGCGTGTACGGCGCGACCAAGGCGGCGCTCGATCATCACGCGCGCGCGGTGGCGCTCGACGCCACGCCGGGATTGCGCATATGCAGCCTGGCGCCCGGTGTGATCGATACCGCCATGCAGGCGCAGATCCGGGCCACGCCGCTGGCCCGCTTTCCCCTGCGCGCGCGCTTCGAATCGCTCAAGGCCGACGGGGCGTTGGCCGCACCGGCCGACAGCGCGCAGGCACTGGTGCGCTATGCGCTGGCCGAGCGCTTTGGCGAACGGCCCGTCGACGATGTGCGGCAGGCCTGAGCGGGCCGTTCAGGGCTGGTAGATGCGCACGTAGTCCACTTCCATGCGCACCGGGAAGATGGTGTCGTCCACCGGCCCGCCCAGGTCGCCGCCCAGGGCCACGTTCAAGATCAAATACTGGGGGGCGCTGAAAGGCCACTTTTTCAGGTCGCCATCCTTGGGATTGACAAACTGGAAGAAGTAGGTATTGTCGACGCCGATGACGAGCTGGTCCGCTTCCCAGCGCAGCTGGTAGTTGTGGAACACATCGCAGGCGTCCGGCACCATGGTGGACGCGCCTTTCTGGGTATTGATGACGTGGTTGTAGGCGGCCGTGTGGATGGTGCCCAGCACTTCGCCTTTCTTCTTGCCCACGTGTTCCATGATGTCGATTTCGCCGATCAGCGGCCATTCGGTGCCGTTCTTGCCCAGCATCCAGATGGCCGGCCAGGTGCCCAGGCCGCAGGGCAGCTTGGCGCGGATCTCGAAAAAGCCATAGGTCCAGTCGGCCTTGCCTTGCGTAAGCATGCGCGCCGAGTTGTACGATTGCCCGCCGTAATCGGCCGCGCCAGTCAGTTTTTCCTTGCGCGCTTCGATGATCAGCTTGCCGCCTGTGACCCGGGAATTTTCCAGCCGGTCGCGGGAATAATATTGCACTTCATTGTTGTACCAGCCAGCCTGGTTGCGGCTGGTGTCGAAGCCCCATTTGGCCGCGTCCGGCAAGCCGTCGGTATTGAATTCGTCGGACCAGACCAGCTTCCAGCCGGACGGCACACCGCCCGCGGGAATGGCCGGCACCAGGGGCGGCGTCGGCGGCACCGGCACCGGCGTGGGCGGCGGTGAACCGGCACTGCCACCACCGCAGGCCGTCAGGGCGAACAGGCCGGCCAGGACCATCTGCAACTGTATTGTTCTCATGGGATTTCCAATCGGGGTCAGGCCGCCTTGCAATGGGCAGCGATAAAATCGGCGTGGGTGGGCATGGCGCCGACGCAGCGCCCGATCACCTGTTCCACGTTCTGTAAATAGGCATGCACTTCGGCTTCGGGGCGCAGGTCGGCAAACGGGTGGTAGCCGCGCGGGATGATGCCCTGGCCGACCATCACCTGCAGCCAGCTCATTTCGGTAAACAGTTCATCCTGCTCGCGGTAGATGCGGCCATTGCTGGCAAACAAGTCCATCTTGCGCTGCAGGCTGTCTGGAATCTCCATCGTGCGGCAATAGTTCCAGAAATCCGAATCGGTGCGCTCGGTGGTCTTGTAGTGCAGGATCAGGAAGTCGCGGATCAGTTCGTATTCGACCTGGGTCTGACGGTTGTATTCGGCAATATCGACGGGGTCGAACCCGGCATGCGGGAAGAACTTGACGATGCGCGTGATGGCGGTCTGGATCAGATGAATGCTGGTCGATTCGAGCGGCTCCATGAAGCCGCTGGCCAGGCCGAGGGCCACGCAGTTGCGCATCCACGATTGCTTGCGGCGCCCGGTCTGGAAGCGCACCAGGCGCGGCTCGGCCAGGGCTTCGCCGTCGAGGTTATCCATCAGGATGCGGGTGGCCTGTTCCTGCTCCATGAAGCCGCTGCTGAACACATGGCCATTGCCGGTGCGGTGCTGGAGCGGAATGCGCCACTGCCAGCCGGCGCTGTGCGCGGTCGAGCGCGTGAGCGGGAGCAGCGGGCCGCTCGAGGCGCAGGGCACGGCGATGGCGCGGTCGCAGGGCAGCCAGCGCGACCAGTCTTCGTAGCCGCTGTGCAGGGTCTGCTCGATGAGCAGGCCGCGCATGCCCGAGCAATCGATGAAGAAGTCGGCGTCGATCTGCTCGCCGCTTTCCATCACCAGGCCGGCGATGAAGCCATCCTCGCGCTGGCGCACGTGGGCGATTTTTCCTTCGGTACGCAGCACGCCGTTATTTTCCGAAAAGCCGCGCAGGAAGCGGGCGTACAGGCTGGCGTCGAAATGAAAGGCGTGCACCAGGTCTTGCATGGGCGAGCCGGCCATCTCGGGCTGGGCGCGCATGAACTTGGCATGGCGCGGCGCCACCGTGTTCATCGAGTACGCTTCGAGCGAACTGGCCTTGCCGAGCTTGGCCATGCGCAGCCAGAAATGGTGAAACGGCAGGGCATCGCTGGGCTGGCCCACGCGCCCGAAGCCGTGAATGTAGCGCTGCCCGAGCCCGCCCCAGTTGACGAACTCGATGCCGAGCTTGAAGCTGCCCTGGGTGGCGCGCAGGAAGGCATCCTCGTCGATGCCGAGCGCCTGGTTGAATTCGTTGATATGGGGGATGGTCGCTTCGCCGACCCCGATGATGCCGATCTCGTCCGATTCGATCAGGCGGATCCGGCAGGTGGGACCGAGCAGTTTGGACAGGGCGGCGGCGCTCATCCAGCCGGCCGTGCCGCCGCCGACGATCACAATGCTGCGCACAGGTTGAAGTGTCATGGGCGTGAATCTCCTCGTTCCGATAAGGCATTTTCCAATGAAAAGGCCCTGCTGTCGACCAGCAGGGCCTGCTTTTGGAAGCGGCTTAGAACTTGTAGTTCGCGCCCAGGACGATTGCGCGGCCGTAGTAGTAACGGTAGTTCGGCAGCAGCATCGTCTTGTCCGGTGCATTGTCGCTGACGGTCACCCGGTTCTGGGTCGACTTGTCGAACACGTTATACACCTGCAGCAGCAGCGACAAGCCCTTGTAGGTGCCATCCTGGAACTCGTAGCCAAGCTGGGCATCGGCCACCCGGTCCGCATCCTGCTGGCGGGTGGTCGAGTTGAGGAAGATGTCGCGCGTGGTCGCGGTGAACGGCGCACGGTAGCGCTGGCTGAAGCGGGCCGAGAAGCCCGACTTTTCGTAGTACACCGTGGCGCTGCCCGAGGTGCCCGACAGACCGTTGAGCTTGATCTCGTCGCCATTCTTGGCAAACAGCGAGCTGTTGAGCTTGGAGGCGCTCACGACCACGCCGAAGCCATCGAGCATCGGGTGAATCATGTTGCCTTCGAGCGCGCCGGCCAGTTCGATACCGGTCAGCTTGCCGCCTTCGCCATTGGTCGGCATGACCACCGGACCGAATTGCTGGACCACGACATTCGGCGGCACGCCCGGCTGCGGCGGGATGTTGGTATTGTCGCGGGCCGTCGTTTCGTTATACACGTAGTTCTTCAGATTCTTGCGGAACGCGGCCAGCGAAATGTAGCTGCGCTTGCCGAAGTACTTTTCCAGCGACAGGTCGATGGCATCGGCGCGCCATGGTTCCAGGGCCGGATTGCCAGAGTACGCCGTGGTCCATTTGCCTTCGTCCGGACCGGGGGTGATGATCACGGTCGGCGTGCTGCTGCCGGCGCGCATGTCGACGATGTTCGGACGGGCCAGCGTCTTGGCCAGGCCGAAGCGGCCGATCCAGTTATTGGGGAAGTCCGCCACCAGGTTCAGGCTTGGCAGCACGTCGGTGTAGCTGGCGCCGCCGCTGCGTGGGAACAACAGGGTGATGTCCGGGATCGCATTGTTGCCGCGGTATTCCCAGCCGGTCGAATTCTGCTGGGTGCGGATGGCTTGCAGGCCCAGATTACCGCGGATCGGCACGCCGCCCACTTCGGAGTCGATGTCGAGCTTGGCGTAGGCGGTGGTGACTTTTTCATGGACGCCGGAATCGTTGTCCACCTTTTGCGCGAACAGCACTTGCTGCGTGACGGTGCCGGACGAGACCAGGGTCGGCACATCGTAGCGGATCAGCCCGGGAATACCGGCCCAGCCCATGTCGAACGGGGTTTGCAGGGCGCTGGCCGGAATGTCGCGGATGTAATTGCCGTTCACATCCTTCTTCATCAGGAGGCGGCTTTCGTTCTTGGCCACATCCTTGTCGCGCTGGGTATAGTTGATGCCCACCGACAGTTTGCTGAAGAAGCCTTCCATGCGGCGGTCGGCCTGCAGGCGCAGGGCCTTGAGTTGATCCTTGATTTGCGGATTGCGGATCGCGCCCGTGTAGGCATCCTGGTCGTTGACGAAGTCGAAGCCCTGCTGGTCGCCCAGTTTGACAACCGTCGGGTCGGCCAGGTAGTTCGATACCAGCGGCGTCCAGGTCTGGCGCCCGCCATCGGTCGGCACATCCCACTTGAAGGCGCCATACGCCCATTGCTGGTTGGTGCTGTCGTACGGCGCGGCGTAGGCTTCGGCATAGGTTTCCTGGCGGTCGCTGCGCGACATGCTCAGGTCGGCCATGGCCTTCCATTGATCGTTCAGGCGCAGCTCGGTGTTCCAGCCCAGGGCCTTGATGGTGTCCTTGCGCTTGGTGTCGAAGTTGCCGGTCGTGACAGGCATCTTGTCGACCGTGGCCGCGTCGGTGAAGGTGTTCTTGCCGATCTGGGTCGTGTGCAGATTGGACAGGGCAGGGGCCACGCCGCCGCCCCAGGTCGCGAAGAAGCTCGACAGGAACTTGCCGCCCACTTCATGGGTGTCGAATTTCGAGTAGTACAGGTCGAGCTGGCTGTGGACATCCTTGTTGGGCTTCCATTCGAGCACGGCCATCAAGCCGTCGCGGGTATTGCGCTTGGTCGAGGAGGTGGCGGTCCAGAACATCGGCAGCATCGAATTGCCGCGCAGGCCAGGCGCGTACTCGTCGCGCGACGGCGCATTGCCCGACACAGGCAAGCCGTACGGCGAGAAGTCGCCATAGCTGACCAGCTCGGTCTGCTTGACCTGGGTGGCTACGTCGAGACGGGCAAAGCCGGCGGCCACGCCGATGGTGTTGTTGGCGAACTGGTCGACGTACGAGAAGCTGAAACGCTTGCCCAGCGGCGAAGCGACACCATCGACCAGATTACCGTTGGAATTTTTTTCGCCGCGCACGTTGACCGACATCTGGCGGCCGCGCGAATCGAGCGGCTTGCGGGCGCGCAGGTCGACCGTGCCCGACAGGCCCTGGCCGATCAGGGTGCCGTCCGGGGTCTTGTAGACCAGCGCCGAGCCGATCAGTTCCGACGGGAACTGGTCGTATTCGACGGTGCGGGCGTCATTCGAGCTGACCACTTCGCGACCATTGAGCAGGGAACCGGAAAACTCCGGCGACAGGCCGCGAATGGAAATGACGTTGACGCGGCCATCCGGTCCGCGCTGACCGGTCACGCCCGGCAGGCGCGACAGCGCTTCGGCGATACTGGCGTCGGGCAGCTTGCCCAGTTCTTCGGCCGATACCACCTCGACGATGGAATCGGAATTGCGCTTGGTGGCAACCGAGTCTTCGATACTGCGGCGAATACCCGTGACCGTGACGGTCACCGGCGCGGCTTCGGCTTCCTTCTTCGGTTCTTCCTGGGCATAGGCCGAACCGGACACCATCAACAGCGAAGCGACCGCAGCCGCAATCGGGCTCAGGCGAAATTGAGGGCGAACGCTGCGGGATTGATACGCTTTGCTAAGAGTCTGCATGTCTGGGTCTCCTGGTTTATAAGAAAGTGGCCAATCGCTTGGCTTACCTTGTTGATGGAAGCGTTTCCATCTTATTTTTTATCAAGATATCACCAATCATTCCGTTGCGCTACCACTTTTTGGAAACGTTCCCACCGAGTGCAAAAACACAACAGCATTTGCTGCAGGTGCGATAAAAGAGACCCATGGAAAAATGCCTGCGCATAGGCAGGCATGGTACAGCAGGCCGGGCAGGGCGCCCGGCCGGCGCAGGATCGGCGCTTAGCGCGAACCGCCCGATTTGCCGCCGGCGGAACTGCCCGACGAGCTGCCCGACGAACTGGCTGATTTACCCCCCGACGAGCCCGACGAACTCTGCTTGCTGCCCGACGATCCCGACGAACCCTGGTTCCCGCCGGAGCGTGAGGAGCCGCTGTCCGAGTCCGACTGTTTGCTGGCGGACGACGACGCGCTGCGCGAGCCGCTGCCCGTATCGCTTTGCTGGCTGTCGTTGCTGTGGCTCAGCTTGCCTGCTTCGCGCGCCTCTTCGGACGTGAACTCGTGGGCGTTGCCGGAGGCATGCGCGGCGCGCCCGCCCTCGGCAGCGATTTCCCGTTGACGCTCGGGATCCATCGATGCGAACCCACGGTTGCTGGTGTCGCCGCTCTGGTTGCCGCTGCCCGACTGGCTGCTGCCCTTGTTTGCGCTTTGTTGATTGCTGCCTTGATTCTTGTTGCCTTGATTTTTGTTGCCTTGATCGTTGCCGCCTTGATTGCTGGTCGCCATGGTCGTTCTCCTGTCAATGCGTGGATAAAACTCGCTATTACGTTGCTCGATTGCGAGAGGCTCCATCGTAGGCGACCGCTGCCACGCACTGAGTCGGTGCATGTCCAGCACCGTTGTAGGACCGGCATGCGCAGCGGTGCTGCGCATGCGCCTACGAACTGTCAGGCAGGAATGACTTCATTATCGCTGGCATGCACACGCACCGACCACATGACGCCGACCGTCAACAAGACAACCGCGCCGATTTCCAGCGGGCGCGGCAGCCGCTGCATGCTGATGAAGCCATACAGCAGCGCGAACAGGGTTTCGAACAGGATCAGTTGGCCCGACAGCGTGACCGGCACGCGCCGACTGGCGATATTCCACAAGTGGTTGCCGATCACCGAGGCGCCCAGGGCGAGCAGGCCATTGGTGATCCAGAATACGGTCCAGTTGCGCCCGCTCGCCGCACCGGCCGCACCCAGGATGTCGCCGTGCCAGAAGGCCAGCCCCACCAGACCGATGAGCACGGCGATGATGCCGCTGGCCAAGCCATACAGGGCCGACCATTCCGCGCTGCTGAAGTGCGCATTGCGCTTGAGGAAGCGGGCATTGTCGACCGTGTACCAGCTCCAGCACAGCAGGGCGCCGGTGGCGCAGACCACGCCGAGCAGGATGCGGCCCGGCCGGGCATCGCCCAGCTGCGCCTGCTGGAACACGTCGAGGTTGATGCAGGCAATGCCGAGCGCCACCACCACCAGGGGCAGGGCCAGCGCGCGCAGGGGTGCGGCGCCATGGTCCTTGCGGCCCATCAGCGTCACGGCGATCGGCAGTACGCCGATGATCAGCGAGGTGGGCGCCACGCCGGCCAGCTTGACGCCCAGCGCAAGCAGAATGTAATAGACGATGTTGCCCGCCAGCGCGTGGCGCAGCAGGGCGGCGACATCGCTGCGCACCAGCCGGGCCAGCAAGCCGTTCAGGCGCGGCAGCATCAAGCCCAGGGCAATGGCGCCGTAGGCGGTGTAACGTCCCACCGCCAGTTCCACCGGCGAAAACGCGCTCAGCAGTTCGGGCACGATGAACACCATGCCCCACATTGCCCCGGCCAGCAAACCGCACAGCACGCCTGTCCACATACCTGATACCTGATCCAAAAAGAGTGAGGACGACAGTGTCGCATACGGCGTGTATTGCATCGCCGCATAAAGGTGTGTTGACATCGAAAAAGAATGGGTGTTATATTTTGCCACCGATTGGGAGCGTTTCCAATTTTTGCGGAAATATCAATCTTCCAGGAGTAACTAACGTTGGTGTGAGTTCACCGGCGCCACCGCGGCGCCGGTGTTTTTTACCGCGCCAGCGCGCAGACCGCAGCCAGAAGTGACCACGACAAAAACAAGGAGACGCGATGTTGCATCCGAATACCAAGCGCACACTGATCAGTCTGGCCGTTGCCAGCGCATGTGGCCTGATCGCCATGTCCGCCCAGGCCCAGACAGCCGTTCCGGTGGCGGCCGCCGCACCGGCCGAGAGCAAGGCCGCCGACAAGGATTACATTCCCGAGGTCAAGGTAACGGCCACCCGTTACTCCACATCGCTGCTGAAAACCCCGATTGCCGTGAGCGCCTTCAGCCAGGACAGCCTGACGCGCATGGGCGTGACCAGCGCCAAGGATCTGGCCAATGAAATCCCGAACGTCAACATCCAGCAAACCGGCGACTCGGCCGTGCAAATCACGATCCGCGGCATCACCTCGTCGAACACCACAGAAATTGGCGATCCGGCCGTCGGCTTCCACGTCGATGGCCTGTATTCGCCCCGTCCGCAGGGCGCGCAAGCGCTCATGTTCGACGTCGAACAGGTCGAAGTGCTGCGCGGCCCGCAAGGCACGCTGTTCGGGCGCAACTCGACCGGCGGCAGCGTCAACGTGATTTCGGCCAAGCCCGATTTCACGGGCACCTATGGCAAGGCCGAGATCGATCTGGGCAACTATAACAAGCGCCAGATCAACGTCATCCAGAACATCATGGTGAGCGAGAAGCTGGCCCTGCGCGCGGCCGTGACCAAGGTCACCCGCGACGGCTATGCCAACCAGATGCAGGACAAGCGCGAAGCGAACGATCCGGCCCACGGCTGGATCCCGGACGGCATTCCCGACGTCGACCAGCGCTGGAACGTGCCCGTGTCGAAGAAAGACTTCTATACCAACCAGGATTCGTATGCGGCGCGCCTGGCCGCCAAGCTCAAGGTCAATCCCGACCTGACTCTCAATGCCGCCTTCGAAGTCTTCCAGGACAACAGCGCCGGCGGCACCAGCTTTGCCGACTGCGAACAGCGCGCCGGCACCCGCTACGCCTGCACCGGCGGCCAGTGGGACCTGCTGATCAATGTGCCGGGCAAGACCGACATGTCGATCAAGTCGCTGCGCGGCGGCGCCAGCTGGGCCGTCAACAACCACACCACGCTGGACTACAACTTCATGGTGGCCGACCAGCGCCGCTTCCAGATCTACGATGCCGACAAGGGCTTGACGGCAGCCTTGCCGTTCCAGGTCAGCGCCGACTATCCGAACCGCCCGGACGCCAACAACTGGGGTACCTGGCCGCTGGACGACCGCTACCAGGCCACCTGGGATTCGAAATACGTCTCGACCGTGCAGGAATTGCAGCTCAAGCAGCAGTTCAGCACCCTCCAGTACGTTGCCGGCCTGTTCTGGATGCATGAAAAGAACCAGATCGACTACGAAGTGGTCGATTTCTATCGCAAGCCGGTGGGTCTGGCCTCGGGCGCCTTCTATGCGCAGCCGAACCGCCAGGTCGACGCCAAGGCCATCTTCGCCCAGGCCGACTGGAAGTTCCAGCCGACCTGGACCGCGACGGCCGGTGCGCGCTTCTCGCGCGACAGCAAGACCGACAAGGATGGCTTGAATCTGGGCGGCTGGGCCGGTTCCAAGGCCTTCTATAACGGCACCTACGATCCGGGCACCCCCAACACGCCCGGCTACCGCATCCCGCAGGGCAACGATCTGGGACCGACCGTGGGCGGCAGCGCCGCAGCGTATGCGCTGTATGGCACGCCTTCGCCGAACGACCATTCGGATTCGTGGAAGAAGATCACCTGGCGTCTGGGCCTGCAAAAGCAGGTCACCGACAACCAGATGGCCTACACCGCGCTGTCGACCGGCTACAAGGCGGGCGGCTTCGGCGACAAGGTCGATAGCTGCGGCGGCAATCTGTGCCTGGACGGCAAACCTGGCGTGCCCACCTTCCTGCCGTACAAGCCGGAACTGGTCACCAACCTGGAAGTCGGCTACAAGGGCAAGTTCCTCGACAACCGTCTGAGCCTGTCGGCAGTCGCCTTCATGATGCGCTACAAGGACCAGCAGCTGACCGGTACCTATTTCGTCACCAAGTTCCAGCCGCCGGGCGGCGTGGCATGCGCGGCCGACCAGCCCAAGTGCGACGTGTATGAAACCTGGCGCACCATCAACGTCGGCAATACCCGCATTTCGGGTCTGGAAGTGGAGTGGGATTACAAGCCATGGAAGGGCGGCAAGGTCGGTGGCGCATTCTCTACCCTCAACACCTCGATCCGCGATTATGGTTCGTTCAGCGACGATTATCTGTGCGAAGAGCGCGTCGAGTTCAACCAGACGCGCTGCCCCACACCGTATGCCGGCGCCGGTCCGGACAACGGCAAGCGCCTGTATGACGTGACCGGCAACCATTTGCCGAACGCGCCGCGTTACACCATGATGCTCAACTTCTCGCAAGCGCTGGAGATGGAAAACGGCTACCGCTTCACGCCGTACGTCAAGGTCAACTGGCGCGACAAGGTCTACTTCGACGTGCGCAACGACGAGTTCGAGCACATCGGCCGCTTCCAGCGCGCCTATGCGACCGTCGATGGCTCGATGCGGCTTGACTCGCCCGACAATCGCTTCCATATTGAGGCTTACGTGCGCAATATGACGGACAAGCGTGCCAAGAACTGGGGCGGCAGTGGTCTGGGCGGGCAGATGATCGCCAGCTTCATCGAGCCGCGCATGTACGGGATTCGGGCAGGCTTCAGCTATTGATTGGTCCCCTGGCCGCGCCTGACCTGGCGCGGTAGCCGATGTGGTCTTGCCTGGCAGCGGACCGCATCGGCTTTTTTGCATTTACACGAGACGAGGCGAACATGGAACAGCGCAAGGTCAGGAACATTGTCATCGTCGGCGGCGGCACGGCAGGCTGGATGGCCGCCGCGGCCCTGTCGCAATTGCTGCCGGCGGGGCACCACTATCGCCTGATCGAATCGGACCAGATCTCGACCATCGGGGTAGGGGAGGCCACCATCCCCAGCATCCGCAATTTCAATCTCCACCTGGGCATCGACGAAAACGATTTTCTGCGCGCCACCCAGGGTACCTTCAAGCTGGGGATCGAGTTCGTCAACTGGGGCCGTCAGGGCGACAATTACATCCACGGCTTCGGCTCGGTGGGACGCGACCAGCCCACCGCCAACTTCTTCCATTACTGGCTCAAGATGCACCAGATGGGTCACGCGCCCAGCATGGAACCGTTTTCGATCAATACCGTGGCCGCGCGCATGGGGCGCTTCAGTCGCGGCCGTCCGGACCTGCCCAATTCCCCCCTGTCGGACCTGTCGTACGCCTTCCACTTCGACGCCGGCCTGTACGCCCGCTATCTGCGCACCTACAGCGAAGCGCGCGGCGTGCAGCGCACCGAGGGCAAGATCGTCGGCACCGTACTGCGTGACGGCGACGGCTTCATCGAAGCGGTGGTGATGGAAAACGGCGAGCGCATCGAAGGCGACTTTTTCATCGATTGCTCCGGCCTGGCCGGCTTGCTGATCGAGCAAGCCCTGCACACCGGCTACGAAGACTGGAGCCACTGGCTGCCGTGCGACCGCGCCATCGCAGTGCCGTGCGAAACCCAGGGCAGCATGCAGGCCTTGACGCGCTCGACCGCGCACAGCGCAGGCTGGCAGTGGCGCATTCCGCTGCAGCACCGCACCGGCAATGGTCACGTCTTTTCCAGCCGCTTCATGGATCCAGAGGAGGCCGAGCGCATCCTGATGCAGAATCTGGAAGGCAAGCCGCTGGCCGAGCCGCGCCTGCTCAAGTTCGTCACCGGCAAGCGCAAGCAGGCCTGGAACAAGAACTGCGTGGCGATCGGCCTGTCGGGCGGCTTCATGGAACCGCTCGAATCGACCAGCATCCACATGGTCAAGACGGCGCTGATGCGTTTGATCAGCTTCTTCCCCGACCGCGGCTTCGACCAGGTCGACATCGATACCTTCAACCGCCTGTGCGACAACGAGTATGCCCAGATCCGCGATTTCCTGATCTGCCATTACAAGGTCAATGCGCGCGACGATTCGGATTTCTGGCGCTATGTGCAGGAAATGGAAGTGCCGGCCGCCCTGCAGCGCAAGCTCGACCTGTTTGCCAGTCATGGCCGCATCCTGCGCGAAAACGAGGAACTGTTCCCCGAAGACAGTTGGCTGCAGGTGATGCACGGGCAGGGCATGCGCCCACGCGGGTACAACCCCGTGGTGGACCAGCGCTCCCCGGAGGAGATCGCCGACTTCCTGCACAACACAGCGGCGGTGATCCGCAAGTGCGTCGATGCGATGCCCGGGCACCGGGAATTCATCCAGGCGAACTGCCAGGCGGCGCTGAAGCGGGCCGCCTGAAAGGTTGCCGCCCTCCAAGCATTAATCTTTGTCGGAAATCTTTACATTCGTCAATTGTACAAAGCGCTATCTTATTGATTTTAATAAAGATTTATTTGTGGCATGAAGTTTGCTTTACAACATGTTCCACCGTATTTTTTATAATAAATCTGAAAGACGACGCATGAAAAAGATTCTCGCACTTCTGGCTCTGGTAGCAGGCCTTTGCAGCACCGCTTCGGCAACCACCATCGATTTCTCCGTACCAGCCGGCTGGACTGGCGGTTCGGTGAGCGGCTTCACCTTCGACAGCAACTGGCGCAACTACGGTTACGCAAGTTCGGACACCCCATTCATGGAATGGTACGACCGTAACCACTCGATGGTCTTCGACGCAGGCACCTTCACCTTCACCGGCATGAGCCTGGCTGCAACCCCTTGGGACAACTATGGCTACGGTTCGGGTACCGTCAGCTTCGACTTCAAGGATATGGGCGGCAACATCATCGCATCGAGCAGCATCGTGCTGACCGGTGGCGATGGCTTCCAAGCCTTCACCCAGACCGTCGCTGGCGTCCATGAAATCTTCTTCCACGCGACCGGCGGTTTCTGGCCACGTCTGGAAAGTGTCAACATTGCCGATTCGGGTAATGTGCCTGAACCAGGCAGCATCTCGATGCTGCTGGCCGGCCTGGGCATCATCGGCTTCATGAGCCGTCGCCGCAAGGCTTGAGCCTGACGGCGCAAGCCGCGTTCAAGAAAAGCCAGCCTGCGGGCTGGCTTTTTTTTGCGTGTCGCACCGGCGACCTGCCAGCGCACGGCTACAATGTCGCATGGTTTTCTTCATCCTTCTGTTCGGTGTTGTGGCGTTCGTGCTGGCGCAGCTACGCACCGAGCGGCACGCGCGTGCATTGCGCGCCCGCTTCGACCGGCATTGTCTGGCGATCCAGATCGCCTCGGCTAATCCGCGCATGTGTTTCGACGGCCGCAGCGCGACGGTGGTGCGCGATACCGAGGAGCGGGGCCGGCGCGGCCACCTGCACTCGATCGAGCGCTTTGCGCGCAATCCCGCAGGCGAGTATTTTCTGATTCTCTCCAACGAGCCGGGTCCGCTCTTCGTCAAGCATGTGACGCACGAGATGGCCAGGGCGATCCTGCTGGGGGCTTACGTGGCGCCGTAGCGTCTGCCCTTACGCGGCAGTGCGCCGATAGCGGAAAAATCCATTCATGGTCAGGCGCCCCGACTGCGCTTGCGGCGACAGCAAATCAGGCCGCGCAATCTGGGCCGCATGGAACACGGTACCGTCATAGAAGATGGCGCGGTTGAATTTGGCCGGAATGGTGGCCACCTGTTCGAACCAGTCGTTCGACGCCGTCATGTAGCCTGGCGCCAAAGGCAGCTCGCCGCTGGCGGCGCGCGCCAGACAGGCGGCGGTGTCCTGGTCCGGCTGCCTTGGCAGGTAAAAACTGGTGCCGCCCATGGCCGGGTCATCGAACAGGTAGGCGACGCTGGCGGCCACGCCTTCGCCGGCCGGCAGGGTCAGCGCGTCGCGGTGGCACAGCCGCTGCAGCGCGTTGAGCTGGTTGCCCGGCAGCGTCGCCAGCGCCAGGCGTGCCGAGGTATGCAAGGTGCGCCGCGCGCCCAGGCATGCGCGGATGTGCTGGTTGAAGAAGGCTTCGAGTGCATGCGCGACATCGCCACCGAGCGGCAGCTCCAGACCGGGGTAGTAATTGTCCGGATCCATGGCAAACTGCCCCTGGCGCGCCACGGCGGCGGCGACCAGCTCGCGGGGCGCGGCCAGAAAATCGTCGACCACCGCGCAGGTGTGCGTACTCGTGATCGCAACGTAGCCGATGGTGGGCCGGGAATGGAACATGTGCAGCTCCGCGTTGACACTCAAAATCATTGAATGATATAGTCATTCGATCAATTTGGAAACCCTTCCAATTCCAAGCCGGCAGAGACCCGCTCACTCAGGAGACACGATGTACAAAGCACGACAACTGTCTGTGGCGGCGATGCTTGCCTGCGCCGCCGTCAGCGCGCACGCAGCGGACCCGAAACCCGAAGTCATTCACTGGTGGACCTCGAACAGCGAGGCGGCCGCCGTGCGCACCATCGCCGACGCCTACCGCAAGCAGGGCGGGGTGTGGAACGATACCGCCATCGCCGGCGCCGACCAGGCCCGCGCGGTGGCGATCAACCGCATCGTCGGCGGCAATCCACCGATGGCGGCGCAGTTCAACACCACCAAGCAGTTCACCGACCTGATCGAGCAGGGCATGCTCAATAACGTCGACGACGTGGCGCAGAAGGAGGGCTGGGACAAGTTCCTGCCCGAGCCGCTGCTCAATGTCATCCGCGTCAAGGGCCACTATTACGCGGTCCCGGTCAATATCCACATGCAGTCGTGGATCTGGTACTCGAAAGCGGCCTTCAAGAAGGCCGGCATCGCCAAGGAACCGGCCAGCATGGACGAGCTGTTCGCGGCCATGGACAAGATGAAGGCTGCCGGCATCGTCCCGCTCGCCCATGGCGGCCAGGCCTGGCAGGAGAACATCCTGTTCCTGGCCATGCTGGCCCACGTGGGCGGCACCGATCTGTATCTCAAGGTCTTGCGCGACCGCGACCCGAACGCCATCAATTCCGAGGCATTCAAGAAGGTGCTGACCACCTTCAAGCGCCTGCAGACCTATGTCGATGCCGGTTCGCCTGGCCGCAACTGGAACGATGCCACCGCGATGGTCATCAGCGGCAAGGCTGGCGTGCAGGTCATGGGCGACTGGGCCAAAGGCGAATTCGCCGCCGCCAAAATGACGGCCGGTAAAGAGTACGGCTGCATCGCGGGCTTTAACAACAAGTCGCCTTACCTGATCCAGGGCGACGCCTTCGTCTTCCCCAAGACGACCAATGCGCAGCAGATCAAGTACCAGAAGCTCCTGGCCAGCACCATCGTCGCGCCAGCGACCCAGGTGGCGTTCAACAAGCTCAAAGGCTCGATCCCGATCCGCGGCGATGTCGACGCCTCCAGCATGGACGAATGCGCGCGCATCGGCCTGGCCATCATGAAGGACCGGACGCGCCACGTCGGCATCGGCGAGGTGTATCTCACGCCCGACCAGAACGGCGCCATGCAGGATGTGCTGACTGCGTTCTGGAATACCAGGATGCCGGTCGAGAAAGCGCAGAAGGGTATCGCGGCCGCGCTCAGGAACGAGCAGTGAACGGAGCGATCGAAGAGATCGTCATCGTCGGCGGCGGCACGGCCGGCTGGATGACGGCGGCCGCGCTGTCGCGCCTTCTGCCGGCCGGGCACCGCATCCGCCTGGTCGAATCGGACCAGATATCGACGATCGGGGTGGGCGAAGCGACCATTCCCAGCATCCGCGCCTTCAACCACCTGCTCGGGCTGGACGAGGACGACTTCATGCGCCAGACCCAGGCCACGTTCAAGCTCGGTATCGAGTTTCGCAACTGGGGCGGGGAGGGCGACAACTATATCCATGGCTTCGGCCAGATCGGGCGCGATCAGGTATTGGCCAAGTTCTACCAGTACTGGCTCAAGCTGTACCAGCTGGGCGAAGCCGATGAACTGGGCGCGTATTCGATCAACACGCTAGCGCCGCGGCATGGCAAATTCATGCGTCCGCCCGCCGACATGCCCAATTCCCCGCTGGCCGACATCGCCTACGCTTTTCATTTCGATGCCGGCCTGTACGCGGCGTTCCTGCGCAAGTTGAGCGAGGCGCAGGGCGTCAAGCGCGTCGAGGGGCGCATCGTCAATACGGAGCTGCGCGGCGGCGACGGTTTCATCGAAGCGGTGGTGCTGGAAGATGGCGAAAAGGTCAGGGGCGATCTGTTCATCGACTGTTCGGGCCTGGCCGCGCTGTTGATCGAAAAGACGCTGCAGACGGGGTTCGACGACTGGAGTGCGCTGCTGCCGGCCGACAGCGCCATTGCCGTGCCGTGCGTATCGGACGGTTCGCTCTCGCCCTACACACGTTCGACTGCGCACCGCAGCGGCTGGCAGTGGCGCATTCCGCTGCAGCACCGCACCGGCAATGGCCATGTGTTTTCCAGCAAATTCATGAGCGCCGACGAAGCCCAGGCGATCCTGATGGCGAATCTGGAAGGCGAGGCGCTGGCCGAACCGCGCCTGATCCGCTTCACCACGGGCAAGCGTAAAAAGGCCTGGAACCGCAACTGCGTGGCCATCGGCCTGGCGGGCGGATTCATGGAGCCGCTCGAGTCGACCAGCATCCACATGGTGCAAACGGCGATCATGCGCCTGATTGCCCTGTTCCCGGACCGCTCGTTCCGCCAGGCCGACGTGGACATGTTCAACGCCCAGTCGGACGATGAATACGAGCGCATTCGCGATTTTCTGATCATGCATTATCACGTCAACCGCAGAACCGATTCGCCTTTCTGGACTTACTGCCGGGAGATGGCGGTGCCGGACACGATCAGGGAGCGCATCGCGCTGTACCAGGGACATGGGCGGATTTTCCGCAAGGGCGACGAGCTGTTTGCCGATGCCAGCTGGCTGCAGGTCATGCACGGACAGGGCTTGCGCGCGCAAGCGTATCATCCGCTGGTGGACCAGCGCAGCAAGGACGATATCGCCGCGTTCGTCGGCGCGGTGCACAAGACCATTGCCGCGTGCGTGGAGGCGATGCCGAGCCACGCGGAGTATGTGGCGGCGATGTGCGCGGCGCCGAGGATGGCGGCCTAGAAGCCTGCGCTGTAGCCGGCCGATCCGGCGCCGTCACGCCAAAACTCACCCTACTTGTATAGTCACCCCCCATTGCAGTATCCTTAGCCCGTTATTACGGACGAAAGCACCTGCGTGGCAACCCTCAAAGATGTAGCACAGCTGGCCGGCGTCGGCCTCGGAACCGCGTCGCGGGTCGTCAGCGGCAAGGGAGCGGTGTCGCCCAAGACGCTGGCGCGGGTACGTAAAGCCATTGAGGAACTCGACTTCCAGCCGTCCCACGCCGCCCGTTCCCTCATGTCGGGCAATTCGCAGATGGTCGGTGTTTACATTCCCTTCCTGAGCGGCACCTTCTACACCCCCATCCTGCAACTGGTCTACGCGGAACTGCGCGCCGTCGGCCTGAACATGGTGGTGGGCTTTGGCACCGGCTCGGTCGACGAACGCCAGCAAGCCGTCGAAGGCATCGATTTCCTCAACCAGCGCGGCTGCGACGGCGTGCTCGTGATGACCAACTCGCTCAAGGAAGAAGACATCGTCGCCCTGGGCCCGCGCAAAGCGCGCATGGTCCTGCTCAATCACTGCCTGCCCGGCATGGAAGAGCGCTGCTTCACGGTCGACCACAAGCTGGGCGGGCGCATGGCCGCGCGCGCGCTGCTGGCCAACAAGCACCGCAAGATCGCCGTCATTGGCGGCCCGGCCTACGCGCCCGACAACGTCGAGCGCATCGCCGGCTTCATGGACGAATTGCGCGAAGCGGGCATCGATCCGGCCACCGTCTGGACCACGGAAAGCAATTTCGCCCCCGAAGGCGGCTGGGCCGCGGCAGAACAGCTGCTCGCGTCGGGCGTCGACTTCACCGCCGTGTTTTGCGCCAATGACGAGATGGCCGTGGGCGCGCTGTCGTTCTTCCAGCAAGCCGGGGTCGATGTGCCCGGCCAGGTCTCGGTGCTCGGCTACGACGATACCCACAGCGCCGAATTCACCGCGCCGCGCCTGTCGTCGGTGCACATGCCGTGGACCGAGATGGCGCTCAATGGACTCAATTGCCTGCTCAATCGCTGCTACGACATGCAGCGGCCCTACACCCATGAGTACGCCGTCTCCGTCACCCAGCGCGCCTCGCTGGGCAAAGCAAAAAACCGGGCTAAATAAGCGCATGCCCGGTTTTTTTTGTGGTAAAGTGGAAGCGATTCCAATTTATTGGTAGGCAACTTCACTTCCACGACATATTCATGACGACACCTTATCCTGAACTGCTAGCGCCCTTGTCCCGATCCGATTTCGGGGCCGATTTCCAGTGGGGCTGCTCGACGTCCGCGTTCCAGATCGAAGGCGCAGCGAACGAGGGCGGGCGTGTTGCATCGATCTGGGATACGTTCTGCGACACGCCGGGCAAAATCCGCGATGCGTCCAACGGCAAGGTCGCCTGCGACCATTTCCACCGCTGGCCGGAAGACATGGCGCTGGCGCAGTCGATGGGCCTGAACGCCTATCGCTTCTCGATTGCATGGCCGCGCATCTTCAGCGCCCGCGGCGCCGCCCCCAACGAGGCGGGCCTAGCCTTCTATTCCGACCTGGTCGACGGCATGCTCGCGCGCGGCATGGTGCCCTGGGTGACCCTGTACCACTGGGACTTGCCGCAGTATCTGCAGGACGCGGGCGGCTGGGCCAACCGCGACACCATCGCCGCCTTTGTCGAGTACGCCGACGTGGTCACCAAACGCCTGGGCGACCGGGTCAAGCACTGGATCACCCATAACGAACCTTGGTGCACGGCCATTCATGGCAACCTCGATGGCATGCACGCCCCGGGCCTCAAGAGCGTGCCGACCGCGCTGCAGGTGTGCCACAACGTGCTGGTCTCGCACGGTCTGGCAACGGCTGCCATCCGCGCCAACGTGGCCGAGGCCAAGGTCGGCATCGCACTGTCGCTGCACCCTGTGCAGGCGGCCAGCGCGTCGGCCGAGGATCTGGCCGCGGTGCAGCGCCACGACGCTTTCCGCAACCGCTGGTTCCTCGACGCGCTGCATGGCCGCGGCTATCCCGAGGTGCCGCTGGCCATGCTCGGCGCCGATGCGCCGCGCGTGGAAGCGGGCGACATGGACGCCATCGCCGTGCGCTGCGATTTCCTGGGCGTGAACTACTACTTCCCCGAAGTGGTCAGGCACGATCCGGACGGCGGCTTCCTCAAGACTTCCGTGGTGCTGCCGCAAGGGCGCCAGCGCACCGATTTCGGCTGGGAAGTGGCGCCCGAAGGCTTGACCGCGCTCCTCACGCGCATCGCGCGCGAATACAATCCGGCCGATATGTACGTGACCGAAAACGGCTCGTGCTACGACGACCACCCCGACGCCAGCGGCGCGGTGGACGACCGGGCGCGGCGCGACTACCTGGTGCGCCATCTGCACGCCGTGCTCGCCGCGCGCGCGCAGGGCGTGCCCGTGAAAGGGTATTTCGCCTGGAGCTTGCTCGACAACTTCGAATGGTCGGAAGGCTATCTGCGCCGCTTCGGCCTGGCCTATGTCGACTTCGAGACGCAAAAGCGCACGCTCAAGTCGAGCGGGCAGTGGTACAAGGGCTTCCTGCGCGGATAAGCGCGCGCCCCCGTGCGCTCGTCCGTCGATGTATCACACGCGCGGCGGGTCCGTTTCCCGCGCATAGACACGGTGGCGCGCCAGCGCCGCTTCGAACGCCAGCAAGCCGGCCTCGCTCTGGCCGCCATCGGCCAGAATGACGCCGGGGTCGGCGCCGCCGTCGGGCAGTGGCAGTGCCACGCCGGCGCCGATCAGCAGCTCGGTGCCATCGCCGACACCCAGTAGCGGCTTGCCGTGGCGGTAGGCCTGGCGCAGGAATTCAAGCGCATTCGCGTCCACGCCCAGCGTGCCGGCCAGTTCGCCGCCATCGGGCACGATCACCCCGTCGAACAGTACCGAGGGCATCGCCTCGAACGTGGTTTCCAGTTCCAGCGCGTCGCCGTCGAGCGAAGCGGCGGCGCCCAGGCGCTGGCCCACCAGGCGCGGCTGCGCGCCGCCTTCGAGCAGGGCCGCGTACATGGACCGCACCATGCCGCCATCGACCCCGTTGCCGGCCAGGATGGCCACGCGCCGCGTGCGGATCCCGGTCGCCCCCGGACGGCTCTGCAGCGACAGCGACGGCGATGGCGGATAGGCGGGAATCGGCATATCGGTGGCGCGCGGCAGCGGCGGCGGGACCGGCAAGCCGAGACCGTCGGCCACCGCAGCGGCGAGCCGCGCATCCACATTGACCAGCCCGGCGAGCATGCGTTCGCGCACCGCCAGCACTTGCACCCGCGTCAGTTCGAAGCGGAAGGCGTTGACGATGTGGCGCTGCTCGGACGCGCTCTGGCTGTTCCAGAACAGGCGCGCCTGGCCGTAGTGTTCCGCAAACAGTTCGGCCTTGCCGCGCACCTTGTCTTCGGTCACGCTGGCGGGCGCGCTGACGAAGCCCGCGCGTCCGGCCTGGAACGGGCAGCCGCCGGCCAGCGAATTGGGTTCATAGTTGATGCGGCCACGGTTGATCGACTGGCGGTGCGCGCCGTCGCGCTGGTTGTTATGGATCGCGGCGATGGGCGTATTGATGGGGATCTCGTGGAAGTTCGGCCCGCCCAGGCGCGTGATCTGGGTATCGATGTAGGAATGGTTGCGGCCCTGGAGCAGCGGGTCGTTGCTGAAGTCGATGCCGGGGATGACGTTGGCGGTGCAGAAGGCCACCTGCTCGGTCTCGGCAAAGAAATTGTCGGGATTGCGGTTCAGGACCAGCTTGCCGACCGGGGTGATGGGCACGCGTTCCTCCGGCACGATCTTGGTGGCGTCGAGCACGTCGAAGGGAAAGCTGGCCGCTTCGTCTTCGGTGAAGATTTGCAGGCCCAGCTCATACTCGGGAAAATTGCCCGATTCGATGGCTTCCCACAGGTCGCGCCGGTGAAAGTCGGGATCGGCGCCGGAGATCCTGACCGCTTCATCCCACACCACCGAATAGGTGCCCTGCAGCGGCGTCCAGTGGAATTTGACGAAGCGCGATTCGCCCGCCGCATTGACCATGCGGAAGGTGTGCACGCCGAAGCCCTGCATGGTGCGGTAGCTGCGGGGCAGGGCGCGGTCGGACATGACCCACATGAGCATGTGGGTGATTTCCGGACTGAGGGAGGCGAAATCCCAGAAGGTGTCGTGGGCGCTGGCCGCCTGCGGCATCTGGTGATGGGGCTCTGGCTTGACCGCATGGACCAGGTCGGGGAACTTCATCGCATCCTGGATGAAGAACACGGGGATGTTATTGCCGACCAGGTCCCAGTTGCCCTGGTCGGTATAGAACTTGACGGCAAAGCCGCGCACGTCGCGCGCCAGGTCGGTCGAGCCGCGTTCGCCCACCACGGTGGAAAAGCGCACGAACACCGGGGTGCGCTTGCCGGCGGTGGCAAACACGGTGGCGCGGGTCAGGTCGCACAGCTCGCGGTAGGACTCGAAATAGCCGTGGGCGGCCGAGCCGCGCGCATGCACCACCCGTTCGGGAATGCGTTCATGGTCGAAATGGGTGATTTTTTCGCGCAGGATGAAGTCTTCCATCAGCGTCGGGCCGCGCAGGCCGATCTTGAGCGAATCCTGGTTGTTCGCGACCAGGGTGGCCTGGTTGGTGGTCAGGCGTTCGCCCGTGTCGTCCACGCGGACCCGGTCGAGCGGCGCGGTGAGGCGGTTTTCGCCGATCGGGGCTACGCCATTGCCCACCTTGGGCGAAGCGATGTTTTCCGTGCTGGTGCTGGCCGTGGCCAGGGGACTGGGCGGATCGAAACGTTCGCCTTCGTGGGGCGCGCGTGCGGCGTCGCCATATTCGAGCGGCTTGGTGGCGTTGTAGGGGCGTTCGGCCGCCAGCGCCGCATTCGTCGCGCGCTTTTCCAGCAAGCGCTGCGCGGTGGGATCGGGCGTGCCCAGGGTGGCGGGCGGCGTGTCGGTGGACGGGCCCGAGATGGTGCTGAGGATGGAGCCGGCGCCGTCGACCGGGGCGCCGTTCGGGTTACGTGTGGCCATGGAACACCTCACTGTCGTGACAGGGAACGATGGCCGCGCACGGGAGGCGCGCGGCAGCGGAGCAATGGCTGAGTTTGCCTTGCTCGCGCCGCGCCTTGTTGATGCAGCGTAAGGGCGCGCTGCGCTCAGTACATCAGCCCGCCGCCGCGCTTGAACAGGGCGATGTCGACAAAGCGCGACATGTTGCGCTCCTGCTCGCCCGTGACGATGGTCATGCCGCCCAGGTCGATGGGCGACTTGGCGGCGCCGGGCGACTCCATGGTGCGCACCAGGGTCTTGGCCACGGCAAAGCCTTCCAGCGTGAGGGCCGAGGCCGGCTCATCGCGGAATTTCTTCATCATTTTCGTGTGTTCCGACTGCAAGGGCGAGGCCGAGCTGTCCGGGTTGGGAACCACTTGCGAAAACACGGTGAACTCGGTGGACTTGGCGCCGGCAATCTGGGCCAGGGTCTCGAGGTTGATCAGCGAGGTCCCGGCAACAAAGGTGGCGGGATCGTGCTTGCGAAATGCCTTCAGAAATTGCGCGGAAGCGATGGTGTCGGCAATCGTGATGACCATCTTGGCGCCGGCGGCGGACAGGCGCTTGGCTTCGGACTCGTTGGCGGCCGGATTGGCCGAGATCGTGGCCACGCCCGCCAGGCTCATGCCGCGCCGCTTGAGCTCCTCGATGACGAACTGGTTGGCGCGCGCATGCTGCGGGGTTGACTGCAGCGCCACGCCCACCCGCTTGACGCCCAGGTTCTGGAAATACGACAGGATGAATTCGAACTCGCGCTCGACACTGGGGCGCCAGAAGCGGGCGCGCTCGCCGCGCACGGCAACCGAGTCGGCCAGGGGCGCGAACAGCACAAGGCGCGACTGGCGGAAGGCGGGGGCGGCGAGGGCGGCTTCGGTGGCGTCGGCGCCGATCGCGCCCATCAGGTAGTCGGCCCGGTCCTGGGTGATCAGGGATGCGACCAGTTTCGCGCTCTCGGCCGCATTGCCATGGTCGTCGCGCACGAGGTAGCGGATCTTGCGCCCGTTCAGGCCGCCCTTGGCATTGACGCTGTCGAAATACGTGGTGATGCCCGCCACGTAATCGCGGCCGATGCTGCCGTTGGGGCCCGACAGATCGATGGCCTGGCCGACCGTGATCACGTTTTCCGCACCAAAGGCCGCACCCGCCATCCACGCCAGCAGCACACCCGCACACCAATTGCTCACACTCACAAACGACTCCCTGCAATGGAAAATGACCATGCTAAGGGGCAAGTGTGACGCGCTGATGACGGCGCGCCGCCCGATTATGACGGGCGCTTGTGCAGAAAAGCGCGCATGTCGTCGACGATGGGCACGCTGGCCAGCGCCACCAGCATCAGCGCCAGCGGCACGGTGGCGGCATAGCCGACATGCTTGAAGCCCAGGGCCCCGGCCAGGCCGCCGCCGAAGAAGGCGAGCGCCAGTTGCGACAGCAATGCCAGGCGCGGGCGGTCGGCGCGCACCTGGTCGGCGGCGCTGGCGCCGGGCGGATTGCGGTAGGTCAGTTTGCCCAGTTCGATGCCGATATCGGTGACGATGCCGGTGATGTGGGTGGTGCGGATTTCCGCGTTGGACAGCTTGGTAATGACCGCGTTCTGCAAGCCCATGATAAATGACAGCAGCATGACGGTGAGCGAAACAAACAGGCCATCAATATCGGACAGTCTGGCGCCGAGCAGGCCGAAGGCAAGCAGCAGGCAAGCTTCGAGCATCAGCGGCAGGGCGAACTGGCTGTGCAAGCCGTGCAGGCGCGAGTAATTGACGAGTACCGCCGAGAGTGCCGCACCGCATACAAAGCTGAGCAGGGCGGCGAGGGCGGCGCCGGCCACGGCGAACTCGCCGAGCGCGAGGTTATCGGCCATGGATGACACCACGCCTGTCATGTGCGAGGTATACATCTGCACGGCCAAAAAGCCGCCCGCATTGGTGGCGCCAGCAACAAACGCCAGCGTCAGACCGAGCTGGCGATTGGCCTGGGCGCTGCGCAGCCGCCCCGTCAACCGGCGCGAAAAGTTCAATGGCATAACACCTACTTTCCTGCAACATCGGGGTCAGACCTCAAAACTGGAATATTCCAGTTTTGAGGTCTGACCCCGATGTTGGGGTAATTTATTTGGGGACATCGACGCCGTCGAACAGGGGCTTGCCTTTTTCGACGATGTGGACGGTGTAGAGCTTGAGCGGCTTGGCGCCGACCACCTTGAAGCCGCCATGGAAGACGCCGGGCAAGTTCCAGATGGGGGCGCCGGTGGCCATCAGTTGCGGTTCCTTGCCGGGCAGCTGGATCAGCGACCCTTCCAGGGCGTAGCCGCTTTCGATGCCGTTGTGGAAGTGACGCGGGACCGTCGCGCCTGGCTGCACCTCGAGAATGCTGCTGATGACTTCCATGCCCGGCGCCCCGGCCAGGTCGGCGCGGTTGAGAATGGTGCGGGTGGAACCGTCCTCGGCCGCTGCGGGCAGCGTGACCAGCAGCGCCGCGGCGAGTGCGGCGACCCCGCGTGCGCAGTGCAGTACGTTCATTGGCGTTCTCCAAGGGGAATGGCGATGGACCATCATGCAATCAGCGCGGCGCCATTGTCAACCGGGCCGTCCGCCATGCAGTACAAAACGGGGTCAGACCTCAAAACTGGAATGTTCCAGTTTTGAGGTCTGACCCCGTTGTTGCCGTCGATTTTTATGCGGGCGGGATGGCGGGGCGGCGAAATCTTCACGCCGACCGCCGAAATCAGCACAAAGTGTGGCCTTTTTCGTACATACAAAACATTGATTGGGTGTTAATGTTGTCAATTCGGAACTGGAGCGCCGAATCAAGACGACTTCCCTGTGCACAAGGGAAGCGACCCCACATCGTTCCTTCTCTTTGAAAACGGGAAAATCATGAAATCAAGAAGCACCATGCTGTTGCTGATCGCCGCTGCCTGGTCGGGCGCGGCCCTGGCCCAGAGCGGCGCACCGGCGCCCGCCGCCGCCAAGGGCGTGGAGATCGGCGATGCCGAGACCGTCCTCAAGGCCTATGCCAACCAGCGCGCCAATGCCCGCTCGATGGTGAGCCATGCGGTGCAGGGCTCGTCGGTGGCGACCCATATCCGCGATTACTTCGAGAAAAACGGCATGGTGTCGATCACCGGTACCGCGGTCGATACCCCCAATTCCGTGTTCGTCATGAAGGGCAACAAGAACAAGTTGTACGGCTACCTGCTCAAGTACGACACCAAGCAAGCCTTCGAATACACCACCGATGCGGCCGGCAAGGTCTGGCTGACGCAGGTCGATATCACCAAGATCGTCCCCGATTTCGATCCGGATTTCCGCGACAAGCGCACCACCGCCATGCTGCTGGCCGGCGTGGCCCATCCCGTCTACAGCGCGATGGCCAACCGCCAGGCGCGTCACATCGGCCCCTACAACAATGAAGATGTGACGCAGTTGCAAAGCAAGCCGGGCAGCCCGTGGGTGTTCTACCTCAATACCACGGCAGTCATGAGCGGCACCACCCCGCTCAATGGCGTGACCAAGGAAAACATGTACCGCGCCTGGCAGTCGGTGGCCGACCAGTATTCGATGTTGAACATGAACGTGACCACCAGCCGCGCCGTGTACGACGCCGCCCGTTCTGCCAACCAGCTGCGCACCGGCATCATCAACTTCGTCAACCAGGATGGCCGTTCGTTTGCACCCATCCACGCCTTCGGCACGACCGCCGCCGGTACCCTGTACCGCAATCCGGCCTCGGGCTGGGATTATGGCTATGGCATCGGCATGACGGGTGCCCACGAAATCGGCCACCAGATGGGCATGAACCACGACCATGGCGGCACCGGCGGCGAATACTTCGAAGGCATTGCCGCCTACCAGTGGGGTCCGATCATGGGCAATTACTGGATGGGCGGCAGCTGGGCCAACCAGCTGTTTACCTGGAGTAAGGGCGAATACACGACCGCCACCAACTTCGAAGATGACTTGAACATCATGACGGCCGACGAACAGGTGCCGTACGTGGCCGATGACAACCCGACCTCCAAGCCGCTGGTGTTCGGCACGGCCGGCGCCATCGACCCGGCCAGGAACTTTGGCCAGATCGAGCGCGCCAGCGATACCGATACCTTTACCTTCACCACCGCCGGTACTTCGACCCTGAACCTGCGCATCGATCCGCTCGAATACCTGCGCATGCTCGACGTCGACGCCACCATCTATAACAGCGCCAACGCCGTGGTGGCCCGCAGCAACCTCGCCGTGAACCGCTCGGCCCAGTTCACCAATCTGTCTCTGCCAGCGGGCAACTATCGCCTGGTGATCCGCGGCGGGGCCGAAGGCACGCCGCAAAACGGGTTCTCGGCCTATTCCTCGCTGGGCTACTACGGCATGAAAGGCACGCTGACGGGCGCGGTCACCACGTATCCCGCGCTGAGCAACGGCGTCTGGCTGACGGGGCAGGCCGCCGCCACGGGCAGCTGGAAGTACTTCACCATCGATGTTCCGGCCGGCAAGACGACCGTCAAATTCTCGCTCAGTGGCGCCAACGGCGATGCCGACATGTTCGTGCGTCTGGGTAATCTGCCGAACGGGACGACCTACAATTGCAAGTCCGACGGTCCCACCAGCGTGGAAACGTGCAGCATCGGTTCGCCAGCGGCAGGCCGCTACTACGTGGGCGTGTATTCCTACGCCACGTATTCGGGCCTGAGCGTCATGGCCAACTATTAAGGCAGCAGCATCCGGCGGCCCCTTGCATGGGGGGGGCGGTCGGACCGTCGATACCGAGGAAAGACTCCAGCAAGAACTTGGTAAAGACGTTAAAATCGCGCCTTTGTCTTGCAGGAAATATTATGAAATACTCATCACACGCGCTGTTGGGCGCTCTCCTGGCCTGCGTGCTGACTTCGGTTTCGGCCGTGGAAATCAAGGGCGCCGGTTCGTCCGCCGCGCAACCGCTGTACACGGCCCTGTCGGGTATTTACGCGAAGAGCCAGCCGATCACCCTGGCGTACGAGCCGAGCGGCTCCACCGATGGTTTCAAGAAAATTCGCGGCAATGCCGTCGACTTTGGCGCGACCGACATTGCCCTAAGCGCCGAACAGCGCAAGTCGGCCAAGCTGCTGTGCTTCCCGATCGCGATTTCGGGCGTGGTGCCTGTCGTCAATCTGCCAGGCGTGGCCAAGGGCAAGCTGCAACTCAACGGCGACCTGCTCGCCGAGCTGTTTTCGCGCAAGATCACGCGCTGGAACGATGCCAGGATCAAGGCCCTCAATCCCTCCCTGACCCTGCCGGACCTGCCGGTTGCCGTCATCGTGCGCGAAGACGGTTCGGGTTCGACCTTCAACTTTACCGATTACCTGAGCAAGGCCAATACCGAATGGTCGGGTACCTTCGGCCGCAATTTCCGTATCGTCTGGCCGGAAGGCGTCATCAAGGTCAAGGGCAGCAGTGCCGTGGTGGCCGAAGTGCGCAAGACCAGCGGCGCCATCGCCTACATCGATTACCAGTTCGCCAACCAGGGTGGCCTGGTGTACACGCTGCTGAAGAACCGCGAAGGCAAATTCGTGGCGCCGGGCAAGGCAGGCTTCTCGTCGGCGCTCAACAACAGCGCCTGGATGACCAAGGGCACGTACGAAGAAATGCTCACCGACCGTCCGGGCAATGCGTCCTGGCCGATCACGTCGAGCACGTTTGTCCTGATTCCCCAGGCCAGCGGCACGCCTGACCGGACCATTGCCGCCATCAAGTTCTTTACCTGGGGCTTCATCCATGGCGACGCTGCCGTGGGCAAGGCCGAATTCGTGCGCCTGCCGGACGTGGTGCAGGGCCGCATCTTCGGCGAACTGACCACCGTCACCGATACGGGCGGCGTGCCGCTCAAGTGGTCGCTCTCGGAAGTACTGGCCCAGCAGTAAATCGCGTTAAGATGGTCGCCTTCGCAACGGCCTGAGCACGGCATCATGACACTGACAGTTTCCAGGATCCTGCATGCCGGCTATGTGTTCGGGTGCGAAGGCACGCAGATCGTTTTCGATCCCATCTTCGAAAACCCCTTCAGCCGCAATTGCCATGCCTTTCCCGATGTGCGCTTCGATACGGTGCAGATCCGGGCTGCGCGCGTGGCGGCCGTGTTCATTTCCCACTTCCACGACGACCATTGCTCGATGGAGAGCCTGGATCTGATCGACCGCGCCACCCCGATCTACCTGTATTGCCAGTTCGAGGCACTGTTTGCCATGCTGCGCGCGCTTGGCTTCGCCGATGTGCGCGCCCTGCAGACCGATGTGCCCGTGACGGTGGGGCCGTTTACGGTGATCCCGCGCGAAGCGCTCGATGCCGATGTGGATTCAATGTTCCAGATCCGCGCGGGCGGCATGAATGTGCTCAACGTTGTCGACGCCTGGATTGCCCCGGTCGCGCTGGCCCAGCTGGCGCAAGAGGGCCCGTGGGACATGGTGCTGTGGCCGTTCCAGACCATGCGCGAGGTGGAAGTGCTGTCGCCCGCGCGCGCCGAGGCGGGTGCGGCGGCGCTGCCGGCCGAATGGCTGGACCAGTTGCGCCGCCTGGCGCCGCGCTTTGTCGTGCCCAGTTCCTGCCAGTTCGTGCAGGAACCGTGGTCCTGGTATAACCAGGCGTTTTTCCCCATCACCTACCGCCAGTTTCACGACGAGATCGGCGCTGCACTGCCGGGCGCGCGCGTGGTGCGGCTCAATCCGGGCGTGGCGGTGCAGCTGGGGCCGGACGCGCTGTCCGCCGCTGCCCCCTTGCCATGGGTCATCCCGGTGGGCGATCAAGAGGTTGATTACGATTTCCGGCCGGACGTGGCAGTACCGTCCGCGGGCGCGATTGCGGCCCGCTTCGCGCCGCTGGCGCCGGCGCAGCGTGCGCACGTGCTGGCGTATTGCCGCCACGGCTTGCTGGAAAAATACCGCGCGATGGAACTGGAAGAGGGCGGCTATTTCGACCAGCCGCGCCTGTGGCGCCTGGCGCTGCACGATCATGACCAGTCGTGTACCGTGTTCTGGTATCGGGTCGAGGGCGACCGCATCGATGCCGTGCCCGACAGCGGCGCCTTGCCCGGCTGGCGAACCGATCTGCCCCTGCAAAAGCTGTATGGCGCGCTGGAAGGGGGCGAGTCGCTCACGTCTTTGTATATGCGCATCAACGACGCGGCGCTGGCGCCGGCCGACGAAGCGGACCTGGACGGCGCCGAACTGGTGGACGATCCGCTGATCCGCTGCCTCTACAACGATGCCTTCGGCGCCTACCAGGCGGCGCAGCTGCGCCGGCTCGGCGTGGACCTGGCGCAGGATTGTACGGATCGCACTTCTGGAGGATAATGCCGTCCATGAACGATACCACCACACTTCCCCCACTGCCGGACCGCCTGTCCATCGATCCACGTAGCCCTTACCACAACGCCGATGTCTTCCAGCGTGACGTAGGGATCATGCTCAATGGCAAAGAGCGCACCAATGTCGACGAATACTGCATCAGCGAAGGCTGGATCAAGGTGTCCGGCGGCAAAGCGCTGGACCGCAAGGGCAATCCCATGCAGATCAAGCTCAAGGGCGTGGTCGAAGCCTTCTACAAGTAAGGCTTAGCGCTTGGCGGGTTTCGGATAGCGACCAGCCAATGCCGCTTCCAGCGCCGGATCGCGGCCGTAAATATCCTGGGCGAACAGCGCTGTACCGTGCTGATCCGTAATCGCCGTGGCATAGAACAGCACCACCGGGATCGCCGGTTTCACACTAACCGTGCGCATTGGCGCCGGTTCCATCGCTGCTTCGATGTCTTCCGCCGTCATGGTGGCATGATTGCCCAGGACGAATTTCGCCAATTCCACCGGTTTTTCCACGCGGATGCAGCCATGGCTGAGGTCGCGCCGGGTCTTCTTGAACAGTTCCCGCGCCGAGGTCGAATGCAGGTAGATATTGTCCGGGTTGGGCATGGCGAACTTGACCGCGCCCAGGGCATTGCTGGGTCCGGGACGCTGGCGCACCCGGAACTTGCCATCCAATAGACCCTGCATCGTTTCCGCATCGACTTTCTGAATCGGCTCCCCGGTGCCGCTCAGGGGCACCAATTCCATCTGGTTATCGACCAGATAGTTTGGCTTGGCCTTGAGCTTGGGAATGATTTCCGCCTTCTCGATGCTTTTCGGGACATTCCAGTACGGATTGAATTCGACATAGCGCATGGTGCCGATGAACAGCGGCGTCTGGTTCTTGACGGCGGTGCCGACGATGACACGCATCTCCACGGGCGGCGGGGCGTCGGGCATGCCGAGCTGGAAGGCCCACAGGCGGAAGGTGGGCAGGTTGACGGCAATGATGGGGCCGGCGCCAAAGTCGGGCAGCCAGCGCAGCCGTTCCAGCGTCAGTTCCAGCTGGCGCACGCGCACCCGCAGCGGCACATTGAGGGAGGCGATGGTACCGCGCCCCAGCACGCCATCGTCGGTCAGGCCGTTGCGTGCCTGGAAGGTGCGCACGGCGTCGGCCAGCGGTTTGGCATACACATCGGCCGGCGTGGGCGCGGCGTCGGCCGGCAAGTCGCCCAGCAGGGCCAGGCGCTGGCGCAGCTGGGCCGCGTGCGGATAGGGTTTGCCTTCCTCGACCTTGGTCTTGTCGGCGAGGGGCGGCAGCGGCGTTTCCGGCTGGCTGGCCAGGTCGCGGTAATGGGCCAGCAAGACCTTGACCTTCTTGTACAGGAACACGCTTGGCTGCGCGGCGTCGACCGCGCCAGCGAGCTTGTTCTGCGCCAGCGCCGTGCGCAGCTGCTCGACCGGGTCGAAGGCGGACAGGCGCGGATCGGGCAGGGTGGTGTGGTATTCGGAACGCACGCGGCCCACCTTGAGGTCGGCCAGATAGTGCAGCATCGCTTCGGTGAGGGCCACGTCGGTGGCGGCGGCGATGCCGTTGCCGGACAGGGCAGTGGCCAGGCCGTCGGCATTGTAGTCGGCGCTCGACAGGCCGTTGACGGGCGCGTCCTTGAGCAGGGCCAGCGCGGCGCGGGCCGTGGCCGGCTTCCACGCGGGCGCGTAGGCATTCTTGCTGTAGAAGCGCTCGAGCCAGTCATGCTCGTCGTAGGGACTGTCCTTGTGCTCGGTGCTGCTGGCGCTGGCTGCCAGTGCGCGGATATCGTCGGCAGGCGCTGCCTGTGCCATGCCCAGGTGCAGCAGCAGGGCCAGTGCCAGGGAAAGGGCGGGTGCGTGTTTCGTTTTCATGCAGCATGATCCAATTCAGTTAGCGCTGGATACTATCATTCGGAACGTTATCAGACAATTAATTAATGTGGTTGTTGTTTCCACGTCGCCAGGGCCCAGCGCAGGCACCCGCGCGGCGCGCTATAGTGACGGCCACAATCATCAATCGCAGCGACATGACAGACACAATTTTAGAGGATGGCGACGACGATGTCCTGATGCGCGCACTCGGGCTCGATGAGCTCGGCGCGCGCCTGGTCAGGATGGAAGGGCGGGTGTTTTTCCGCTTCGCCGGTGTGGTGGAAGCGGGCGGCTTGCACGTACCCTACGAACTGGTGCCCGAGCAGGGCGTCCTGGCCAAGCCCGGCAAGTGGCGCAAGCTCGATAGCGATGCCCGCGGCAAGATCTTGCAGGAACGGGTCACTGCCGAGGCGGCCGCCGAGCTCGATGCCAGCGTGGCCGCCTTTGTCGATGCCATGTCGGCGCGCTGCGAGGATGCCAACCTCGACCCGGTGGTGTTCCTTACCCCGCTGGCCGAATTGCGCACCGCCGAACCGGCCAGCTTCCTGTTCGAACGCATCGGCCAGCGGGTCGACCATGCGATCGAGCGCGCGGCCGAGGAGCGCCATGCCGAGCGCACCCGGCAAAGCATCAACCTGGCCGAATATCCCGACACCTTCGAGCAGGCGCGGCGCATGCCGCGCCGCTTCATCGCCCTGCTGGGGCCGACCAATTCCGGCAAGACCCACCGCGCCATGGAAGCGCTGGCCAAGGCGCCCTCGGGCGTCTATCTGGCGCCGCTGCGCCTGCTGGCGCTGGAAAACTACGAGCGCTTGCAGGCGGCGCGACCGCACGGCAAGGCCCTGGCCGTGAGCCTGGTGACAGGCGAAGAGCGCCGCCTGGCCGAGGGCGCGACCCACGTGGCCAGTACGGTGGAGATGCTCGATACCGGCACCCGGGTCGAGGTGGCGGTGATCGATGAAATCCAGATGCTGGCCGACCGCGACCGCGGCTCGGCCTGGACCGCCGCCGTGTGCGGCGCGCCCGCCTCCGTGGTGTACCTGGTCGGCGCGCCGGAAGCGCGGCGTGCCATCGAAGCGCTGGCCGAGCGGCTGGGCTGTCCGCTGGAAGTGCATGTCCTCAAGCGCATGGGGCCGCTCTCGATGGAAAGCACGGCCGTGCGCAAGCTGCGCAATATCCGGCGCGGCGACGCCGTGATCGCGTTTTCGCGGCGCGAAGTGCTAATGTGGCGCGACATGATCACCGAAATGGGTTTGTCGGTGGCGACCGTGTACGGCAACCTGGCACCCGAGGTGCGGCGCGCCCAGGCCGAACGGTTCCGCGACGGTTCCGCCGACGTGGTGGTTGCCACCGACGCGCTGGCGATGGGCTTGAACATGCCGATCGCGCGCATCGTCATGACGACCACCGTCAAATTCAACGGCATTGAAGAGGAAGAAATCCCGGCCTCGCTGGCGCGCCAGATTGCCGGGCGCGCCGGACGCTTTGGCGTGCACGAGGAAGGCCTGGTGGCCGGCTACGACGACGATACTCATGCCGTCATGCGCGCGCTGCTGCGCGAAAAGCTGGCGCCGCTGGGCGATACCGGTTTCATGGTGGCCCCCACGCTGGAACACCTGCACCGGATCGCCGCGGTGACGGGGGAGACGGCGCTGGCCAAGCTGCTCAAGCGCTTCGTGCACAACATCGATGTCCCGGACGGATTTTTCTACCCGCGCATAACCGACGAACAGAGCGAACGCGCGCTGTGGCTCGACATGCTGCCCCTGTCGATTGCCGACAAGTTCATGCTCTCGCTGGTGCCCGTCTCGACCAAGGTGCCATCGCTGCAGCGCGCCTGGGAGCAATGGGCGCATGCGTTGGCCAAGAAAAAGGTCTGCAAGCTGCATCCCGAGCCTGGAGAACTGCAATGGCGCAATCTGCAGGAAGTGGAAGACACCTGCCGCCTGTATTCCGCCTACGCCTGGCTGGCTTACCGCGCGCCCACGTATTTCCCCAGCGTGGCGCTGGCCCAGGAATTGGCGCGTGCCGCCTCCGAGCGGGTCGATGCCATCCTGCACGCGCACAATGCCGCCGCGCGCAAGAAGCATGACAAGAAATTCCGCGCCAAATGAAATGGGCTTGACCTTCCCCCGGTGGGAAGGGGTAGAGTAGCGCCGGTCCCGAGGAACGAGGAAAGACAATGACAAAATCGATTGCGCTGCTGCTCGCAGCGATGCTGGGCACGACGGCGGTCGGCGCCACCGAGATGGCCGAAGGCGAAATCCGCAAGGTCGACCGCGACGCGGCCAAGCTGACCATACGCCACGGCGAACTGAAGCAACTGGAGATGCCGGCCATGACAATGGTGTTTCGGGTCAAGGACAAGGCCATGCTCGAGCAGGTGGCCACCGGCGACAAGGTACGTTTCAGCGCCGAACGGGTCGACGGCGCGCTGACCGTGACCGCGCTCGACCGGGTCAAGCCATGATCGCCCGCATGGTGCTGGCGCTGGCGCTTGGCGCGGCCGCCATGACGGCAGCCGCGCCGGCCGTCGCGCATGCCGTGGTCAAGCAGTCGGTACCGGCCAAGGGCGCGCTGCTGGCGGTGGCGCCCAAGGAGGTGGTCATCACCTTCAACGAAAAGGTCGAGAAATTGTTCAGCACTGCCAGCCTGGCCAATGGCGCCGGGGTGGTCGTGCCAACGGCAAAGGCGCAAGTGGATGCGGCCGATCCTGCCGTGCTGCGCCTGCCGCTGCCGGCATTGGCGAGCGGCGCGTATGTGGTGCGCTGGACGGCGGTCGGGCATGACGGTCACCGGCTCTCCGGCACCATCGGCTTTCGCGTGAAATAAATGAGCGGGGCGGCGCTGCTGCAGGTGGCAGCCATGGCCTTGCTCAACGGCGGCTTTGGCTGGCTGGCGGGACTGCTATTGACGCGTCAACTGCAAGCCCTGCCATCGGCCGGGCCGGGTGGCGGCAAGGCGCTGGCGGCCGGCGCGGCGGTCAGCCTGGCAGGCGGCATCGGCGTTCTCTGGGCGACGGCGGCCCTGATGGGAGACAGCGGACTGGGCGAGGCAGCGACGATGATCTGGCCGGTCGCGGTGGGCACGGCAGTCGGGCAATCGGTGCTGGCCGGAACCGCGGCGTTGCTGCTGGCGGCGGGGACGGCACGGCGCTGGCCCGCGCTCGGGGCTATCTTGCTGTTGCTTTACGTCCTGGTGCGCGCCGCCGTCAGCCATGGTGGCGCAGGGGGCATGGTGAGCGTCGGTTACGCCGTCGACGCGGCCCATCTGTGGCTGGTGGGGATCTGGTTTGGCGTGGTCGCGGTGGCCGGTTGGTGCGCACTTGGGCAGAAGGAGCCGCCTGACCATGCCCTCGGCCAGTGGCTGGGACGTTTGTCTGCCACGGCCGCGTTCGCGCTCGCCGGCATTGTCGCTTCGGGACTATGGAATAGCTGGCATCGGCTGACCGCGCCGGCGGAGCTGTGGACCCATCCCTGGGGAGTGCTGCTCAGCATCAAACTCGGCCTGTTCCTGGCCGCCGCGTTGCTGGGCGCATGGAATCGCTGGATCGGCTTTCCGCGCGCAGCGCGTGGCCAGCGCCGCGGCGCCATCCTCGTGCTGCGCATCGAATCGCTGATCCTGTTCTGCACCCTCATTGCCGCCGCGGCGCTGGCGACCCGCCAGCCGCCAGGCTAACACCAAACAATTTCCCCAACACCATTACCCCAACACCGGGGTCAGACCTCAAAAATGGAATATTCCATTTTTGAGGTCTGACCCCGGTGTTGGGGTAACGTTTTTTTTTACATGGTCAGCTGGGTTTTGCGCTCGGCCATTTGCTGGCCCAGCATCGCCAGATCGAGTTTGGCGGCCTTGGCTTTGGGGAACATTTCGCCTTCTTCTTCCTCGACGTGGTGTTCGATCAGTTCGGACAGGACTTTTACCTTGGCGTCGAACAAGTCTTCGGTCGGTTCCATTTCCATGATCTGGGCGATCAAGTCCTTGGCGGAGGCGTGTTCGACCGTCGCTTCGTCGACCAGGTCTTCCTTGTCCTTGCCGGCGGCGCGCACGGCGGGGTAGAAGATTTCTTCCTCGACAGTTGCGTGCTTGGTCAGCTCGGTGCAGATCTGCGTGGCGAGCTTTTTCTTGCTGGCATGTGCACGGTCGCCCAAGCCTTCGTATTGCTCGAACATGGCTTTGACCGCTTCGTGGTCTTCGATCAGCATCGTGATTGCGTCGACGCCGTCGGCCGATTCAGGCATGTTTTTTGGTGTGCTGCGGGTAGTCGTGGATGAGGTTCGCATGATGGCTCCTGGTGATGTGCATTGTCGGACTTGCCGGAAACTGTTGGTTTCATGGCAGAACCTTATGGTAGGCGAACTCAGATGGCGCCCGAGTAGGCGCACTTGCAATGCTGACGTAGGAATTCATCCCCAGGCGACGTCAGGCGCGCGCGCCGCCCGTTTGCCTCACCGTCGGATATACTTGCCCGCTGGGATTAACTACATCAGAACAGGCAACAAGTGGACCAAGACCGCAAGCCGTTGGAGCGTGCCCGTCAGCGCGCGTCAGACATGTTTTCCACTGCCTGGGCATGGTTGCGTGCACGCAGCGCCGGCCCGCGCGCGTATCTGATGGCGCGTCCCCGCTGGCAGCGCGTGCTGCTGGTGGTGGGCGGCGGCTGCGCGGCCCTGTTCGCCTTGTTACTGCTCTATACCCTGATCCTGATTCCGCTCACCCCCGGCATCAAGGACCTCAAGCAGGCGCGCACGGCCAAGGCCTCGGCCATCCTGTCGGCCGATGGCAACCAGCTCGCCACCTTCGAGGAAGGCTTGCACGAGCGCGTCAAGCTGGACCAGATTTCGCCGTTCGTGCTGCAAGCGCTGATCGCCACCGAGGATCACCGCTTCTACGACCATTCCGGCATCGATTACCGGCGCACCCTGTCGTCGGTCGCCCATACCCTGGGCGGCAATCCCCAGGGCGGCTCGACGATTACCCAGCAGCTGGCGCGCAATATGTTCCCCGAGGAAATTGGCCGTTCGCGCAGCGTCAACCGCAAGCTCAAGGAAATGATCACCGCGGTCAAGATCGAATGGACTTACAGCAAGACCGAAATCCTCGAGACGTATCTCAACACGGTTCCGTTCCTGTACAACACCTTCGGCATCGAAACGGCGTCGCGCACCTACTTCGACAAGCCGGCCGCCAAGCTCGACATCCTCGAAGCGGCCACCCTGGTGGGCATGCTCAAGGGCACCAGCTACTACAACCCGGTGTCGCAGCCGGAGCGCTCGGTGGAGCGGCGCAACGTGGTGCTGGGCCAGATGCTCAAGCATGGCATCATCGATGACAAACGTTTCCAGGCACTCAAGAAAAGGCCGCTGCGTCTGCATTTCACGCGCCAGTCGGAGCGCACGGCCTCGGACAGCCATTTCACGTCGTATGTGCGCAAGTGGCTGATCCAGTGGGCCGACGAGCATGACTACAACCTGCAGCTCGACGGCCTGGTGGTGCACACCACGCTCGACTACACCTTGCAGACGGCCGCCATGCGCGCCGTGGACCGCCAGGGCGCGGCCCTGCAGATGGTGGCCGATGTCGAATGGGCCCAGGCCGACAGCGGCTCGTCGTCCTCGATCGGCTCGTACGCCGGCATGCACGATGCGGTCACGCCGTTCGATTACTTCTGGCGCACCAAGGGGGGGCTGGTCAATGCCTTCATCCGCGAGACGGCCGAGTACAAGGCCGCCATCGAGGGCGGCGAGGCGTCGCCTGCCGCCATCAAGCGGCTGCGCGCGGACCGCGTCTTCATGGCCCAGCTGCGGCGGGTGAAAACCAGGCTGGAAACGGGCTTCGTGGCGATCGATCCGGCCAGCGGCGAAGTGCGCGCCTGGGTCGGCAGCCGCGACTTCCAGAAAGACCAGTTCGACCACGTGTCGCAAGCGTCGCGCCAGCCGGGATCGACCTTCAAGCCGTTTGTGTACGGCGCCGCGCTGGAAAAAGGCATCTCGCCCGAGCGCACCTACACCGACGAAGTCATGGCAATCAAGGCGGGCGACGGCACGCTCTGGCGTCCCACCGACATGAGCGGCGCCAGCGGCAACCAGATGACGCTGCGCGAAGGCCTGGTCCTGTCCAAGAATACGATCACGGCCCAGGTCATGCAGGATGTGGGGCTGCCGTCGATTGTCAAGCTGGCGCGCGACCTGGGCATCCGCGACAGCAAGCTCGATCCCGTGCCGTCGCTTGCGCTGGGCACCAGCCCGGTCACGCTGCTCGAAATGGTGAGCGCCTACAGCACCATCGCGGCCCAGGGCGAATACCGCAAACCGGTGTTCATCAAGCGCATTACCGACCGCCAGGGCAATGTCATCGCCGAATTCGGCAAGGAGACGCCGGAGCGCGCCATGACGGGCGACGCCGCCGTCACCCTGATCGACATCATGCGCGGCGTGATCAACCGCGGCACCGGCACCGCCATCCGCTATCGTTTCGGCATCAGCGGCGACGTCGCAGGCAAGACGGGTACGACGCAAAACAATACCGATGGCTGGTTCATCATGATGCATCCGAACCTGGTGGCAGGCGCCTGGGTGGGCTTCAATGACAACCGCGTCACCATGCGCAGCAATTACTGGGGGCAGGGCGGCCACAATGCGATTCTGGTGGTGGGCGACTTCTTCAAGGCCGCCCTCGACAGCGGCAAGATCAATCCTGCGGCCGCCTTCCCCGGCGCGCCGCGCCAGGCGCCAGCGCCCGTGCAGGAGGAACCGGAAGAAGTGATCGAACAGGCGGGCGACATGCATCAGGATGGCGTGCCGCTGCCCGAGGCGCCGCCGGAAGAAGCCGTCGAGGACGACGGCGAGGCGCCCGTGCTTGAGGCGGATCCGCAAAGCGTGCCGCCACCGCGGCCGGAGCGCGGCGAACGCGCCGATCCGCTGCAGAACTAGGGCGTCAGTCCAGCAGGAAGTTCGACTGCGCCGGCGCCAGTGCCGGCGCGTCAGTCTCGTCCTTGAGCAGGACGCCCGACAGGCCGCGCGTGCGTGCCTGGCCGAGCAGGTACAGCAGCGTGTGCGCCGCCTGCGCATAGGGCAGGCCCGCCGGACGCACGTTCGAGATGCAGTTGCGCGCCGCGTCGGTGAGGCCGGGACGGGGCGCCCAGGTCAGGTACAGGCCCATGCTGTCGGGCGAGCTCAGTCCGGGCCGCTCGCCGATGAGCACCACCACCGCGCGCGCGCCCAGCGCAGCGCCGACCGGGTCGCCAATGGCCACGCGCCCCTGGCGCACGATCACTACCGGCGCGCACTGCCATCGCTCGCGCGCAAGTTGAGGCTGCAGCAGCGCCAGGAAAGGCGCCGCATGCTGTTCGATCGCCAGCGCCGACAGCCCGTCGGCCACCACCAGCGCCAGGTCGCCGCCGCGCGGCGCCAGCAGCGCCTGCGACGATGGCGCCAGCAGGCGGCCGAGGTCCGGCCGCTGCAGGTAGGTGGTGCGGTCCGGGCAGGCACTGGCCACCGTAACCGAGTCCATGCCCGCCTGCGCCAGGCGTGCAGCCAGCGCCGCCGTGTCAAGTTCGTGGTGGACCGCGTCACGCGCGCGGGCATGCGCGAGCTGGAATTGTAGCTGGCGCGCGGTCGGCACGCTCACGCCGGCCCGTCCCAGGGCAATGCGCGCGGCCGTATGGCGGCGCAGGGCCTGCCATGGGTTGGGGATGACGTGCTCGTCGTTCATACGCGCAGCAGGGCCTGGTGGAATGCGGGCGGCAGCGCGGCCTGCGCGGCCAGGCTGCCGTCGGCGCCGAAGATGCCGGCGCGCTGCAGCCAGGCCTCGAACTCGGGGGCGGCGCGCAGGCCGAGCACCTGGCGCACATACAGCGCGTCGTGGAACGAGGTGCTCTGATAATTGAGCATGATGTCGTCCGACCCCGGCACGCCCATCACGAAATTGCAGCCGGCCGCGCCCAGCATGGTGAGCAGCACGTCCATGTCATCCTGGTCGGCTTCGGCATGGTTGGTGTAGCAGACGTCCACCCCCATCGGTAAACCAAGCAGCTTGGCGCAGAAATGGTCTTCCAGCCCGGCGCGCAGGATCTGCTTGCCGTCGTAGAGATATTCGGGCCCGATGAAGCCGACCACCGAATTGACCAGCAGCGGCTGGAAGGCGCGCGCCACCGCATACGCGCGCGCTTCGCAGGTTTGCTGGTCGATGCCATGGTGGGCCTGGGCCGACAGGGCGCTGCCCTGGCCCGTCTCGAAATACATGACATTGTTGCCGACCGTGCCGCGCCGCAGCGACAGCGCGGCCGCCTGCGCCTCGGCCAGCAGCGCCAGGTTGACGCCAAAGCTGGCATTGGCGGCCTCGGTGCCGGCAATCGACTGGAATACCAGGTCGACCGGCGCCCCGCGCCCGATCGCTGCGATGGTGTTGGTCACATGGGTCAGCACGCAGGATTGGGTCGGGATGGCGTACTGGCCGATGATCGCGTCGAGCATGCCGACCAGGGCCACCACCTGGCCCACATTGTCGCTGGCCGGGTTGATGCCGATGACAGCGTCGCCGCTGCCATACAGCAGGCCGTCCAGGATGCTGGCGGCGATGCCGCTCGCGTCGTCGGTCGGGTGGTTGGGCTGCAGGCGTGTGGCCATGCGCCGCTCGAGGCCCAGCGTATTGCGAAACGCGGTCACGACTCGGCATTTGCGCGCCACCAGCACCAGGTCGGAGATGCGCATGATCTTGGAGACGGCGGCCGCCATTTCCGGCGTGATGCCGGGCGCCACCCGCGCCAGCATGGCACTGTCGGCCTGGTCGCCCAGCAGCCAGTTGCGCAGGTCGCCCACGGTCAGGTCGCCAATCAAGGCCAGCGCGCGCGCATCGTGGCCGTCGATGATCAGGCGCGTGACCTCATCGTTTTCGTACGGCACCAGCACGTCGTTGAGAAAGTGCGACAGCGGCAGTTCCGCCAGCGCCATTTGCGCGGCCACGCGTTCCTCGGCGCTGTGGGCGGCCAGGCCGGCAAGGGTATCGCCCGAGCGCGGCGGCGATGCCTTGGCCATGAGCGTACGCAGGTCGCCGAACTGGTAGGTGCGCGGTCCGACGACATGGGAGAAGGGCGCTTTGCTCACGGAGGTTCCTGGTCACGGCATCGTTCAAGAATAGCATGGGCCGAGATGTATGCATGAATGAACGGGCCGTTATTGTTCTACAACAAATTTGCGCCGAATTGTCCAGTTTTGCGCCATGCCGGTGCATAATCGCCTCACGACAATGGATGTGGTTCAACCCCGGAGACAGGCGTGCATATCAACGAAGCAATCAAGCGGTTCCCATTTTCCCTCGGTGCGCTTGGCGCTGCCTTGCTGCTGGTGTCGTGCGGCGGTGGCGGCGGCGGCAGCACGCCGCCGGTCGAACCGCCACCGCCCGGTTCGTTCATCGACCCCATCGTGTACTCGGGCAGCGCGGGCGCTGGCCTGAGCGCGCCGCAGGAAGGCGCGGCCCAGGTTACGGGCCGCATCAGCCTGGCCGGCAAGACGCTCGATTACACGGCCACCACCGGCCATTTGACAGCCACCGATTCCGTCACCGGCCAGCCGACCGTGTCCTTCTTTTATGTGGCGTACACGGCGGGCACGCTGCCGGCCGGGCAGCGGCCCGTGACCTTCTTTTATAACGGCGGTCCCGGTTCGTCGTCGCTGTGGCTGCACATGGGATCGTACGGTCCCAAGCGCATCGTGACCGCGATTCCATCGAATGTCGTGCCGCCTCTGCAACTGGTCGACAATCAGGAAACGCTGCTCGACCATTCCGACCTGGTCTTTGTCGATGCCGTCGGCACCGGTTTTTCGCAAGCCGTGGCGCCGCGCAGCAACGCCCAGTTCTGGGGTGTGGACAGCGATGCGGCCGCGTTCCGCGATTTCGTGCGCCGCTACGTGGCCGTCAACGCGCGCCAGGCCTCGCCCAAGTACCTGTACGGCGAGTCGTACGGCGGGCCGCGCACGGGCGTGCTCGCCAATTTGCTCGAAGTGGCCGGGGTCAGGCTCAGTGGTGTGGTCCTGCAGTCGCCGATCATGAATTACAATGCCAACTGCGGCGTGCTCACGCCCGGCACCACCAGCTGTGAAGGCTATCTGCCCAGCTACGCCGCGGTCAGTTCCTACTACCATCTGACCGCCACGCCGGGGGACTTCAACGCTTACCTGCAAGAGGTGCGCAATTTCAGCGCCGTCACGTACCGTCCCGCCGTGGCCAGCTGGCTGCAGACCCGTATCGCGCCGCCGGTCAACGTGGTGTCGCAATTGACGGGCTACACGGGGCTGGGCAGCGGCTTGTGGAATCAGAATTTTTCCATGGGGCCGGATTTTTACCGACAGCAAGTGCAGTCGAACACTGTGATCGGGCGCTACGATGCGCGCGTCAATGCGCCGGTGGGCAGTCCCCTGGCCGCCGACGGCGACCCGTCGCTGACCGTGGTCGGCGCCACCTTCGGCAGCACCGTGCGCAGTTATATCCGCAACGACCTGCGTTACTCCGCCGGCTCGACCTACATTGCGTCCAACGACATCATCAACCAGTGGAATTTCAGTCACGATGGCAAAACGCTGCCGGACACCATTCCCGACCTGGCTGCGGCCATGGCGCTCAATCCCGCGCTCAAGGTGGTGGCCATGGGCGGCTATTATGATATGGCCACGCCGGTCTACCAGACCGAGCTCGATCTGGCGCGCATGGGCAACAATCCCAATATCGTGATCAGGAACTATGCCAGTGGCCATATGTCGTATCTGGATGATGCCGTGCGGCGTGCGCAGCGCGATGATCTGGTTTCTCTCTACAACAGCGAATCGGTGGCAAAATGAACCTGACCTTACGCACTTTCGCCAGCGCCGCGGCGTTCACGCTGGTCTCTCTCAATGCCTGCGCCCAGGTCACGCCTGCGCCAGCGGGCCCGTATCTGCCGCCGTCGCTGCGCTCGCCGGCGCCGAGCACGCCCGCGTCCGGCCAGGCCTTGCATAACCAGGCAATGGACAAGCTGAAAAAGCGTTTCCAGGAAGCCGATCTGGACGCCAGCGGCAGCCTGACCCGCGAGGAAGCGCGCCGCGCCGGGCTCGGCTATGTCGACAACCATTTCGACCAGATCGACAGCGCCGGACGCGGCAAGGTCAGCTTTGACGACGTACGCGGCTACATGGCCAAGCGCGACAAGCAGCAACAGGAGCAGCAACAGCAGCAGCGCTAAATGCCCGCGCGCGGGCGCTATCGCGGAGGGTGTCATGACGGGAGGTCATCGCCAGCTGGTCAGTATCGCCACGGATGCGGTCCGGCTGGAGGGCGTGCTGGCCTTGCCGGCGCAACCCGTCGGACTGGTCCTCTTCGCGCACGGCAGCGGCAGCAGCCGCCAGAGTCCGCGCAACAGTGCCGTGGCCGCCGCGCTGCGCGAGGTCCAGGTCGCGACCCTGCTCATGGATCTGCTGTCCGAAGATGAAAATCACGACACGGCCATGCGCTTCGACATTGCCATGCTGGTCCGGCGCCTCGGCGCCGCGGCCGACTGGATCGCCGATCACCACTTGACGCGCGATTTGCCGCTGGGCCTGTTCGGCGGCAGCACGGGCGCTGCCGCCGCCCTGACGCTGGCGGCGCGGCGTCCCGGCGTGGTGCGGGCGCTTGTGGTGCGCGGCGGTCGTCCCGACCTGGCCGGGACCGAGGTGCTGCCTGCCGTGCGCGCCCCGACCTTGCTGATTGCCGGCGGACTCGATACCGAGGTAGTCGCCCTGAACCGCGCCGCACTGCAGCAATTGCAGTGCGAATGCCGGCTCGATGTTATTCCCGGCGCCAGTCACTTGTTCGAAGAGCCGGGCCGGCTCCCCATTGTCATCGCACTCGCGCTCGACTGGTTCGAGCGCCATCTGCACGCCTAGGCAGGCTGCTGGCGCACGTCCACAGCGGGCGCGCCCGTCATCGCCTGCAGCTGGGCCGGGGTGAGCTCGAACACCGCGTGCGGGTGCCCGGCAGCGGCCCACACGCTGCCATGGCCGAACAGGGCCGCGTCGATCAGGATTACGGTCTTGCCCACATGGCCGATGGGACAGACGCCGCCGATCGCATAGCCGATCTTGTCCTTGACGAAACGGGCATCGGCCTTGCCGACGGGGCCGGCCAGGGCCGCCACCTTGGTCTCGTCGATCCGGTCGGCGCCGCTGGCAATGACCATCACGGCAGCGTCGTCGGCCAGGCGGCGAAAGACGATCGACTTGGCAATGCGGGCGACCTCGCAGCCCAGCTCCTGGGCCGCTTCGGCCGAACTCTTGCCCGTGGATGGCAGCATGACCACCGTCCGGTCATGCCCGAGCGCGCGCAGCAGGGCTGCGACGCGCGCCGCACTGTCTGGCAATGGTGCCGCATTGTCCATCGAACTATCCTCAAGTAATTGCAGTCCAGACATTATGCCTTGTCGGGCACGCGTGTGGCTGTTGCCGTGCTGCCTCGTTTGACGGTAAGCTAGGTGCATAACGAGACGAAAGGATGGGGATGACTGCCAGCACACTGAGCAAGGATAATGTGGCGCAGCAAGCGTTGCGATTGCGCCGGGTCGTGCTGGGGTTCGTTTCCTATCTGTTTACGTTGTCGCTGGTGTGCATCTATTGCTGGTTGGGTTATATCGGTGTGGACGTGCTGATCAATTATGTATCGGCCGTGGTCGGCCTCAATGCCGGCGTCTACCTCGCCATTCGCAGCAATCTCAACCTCCGCTTCAGCGACCCCAGCATGACGCTGGCGCAGATCTGCCTGTCCATTTTCCTGGGGCTGTACGTGATGTATCACGCCGAGCAGTCGCGCGGGGTGTTCCTGCTGCTGTCGGTGTCGGCTGCCATGTACGGCCTGTTCCAGTTCCGCACGCGCGACTTCATCGTGATGACGAGCGCCATCGTGGGCGGCTATGCCGCGCTGATTGCCATCCTTTATCTCAAGCGTCCGGGCGCGCTGATGCTGCAGATTGAAATCCTGCAGCTGTTCGCCCTGTTCGCGACACTCCTGCAATTTAGCGTGCTCGGCAGCTACATCATGGGCTTGCGCGAGAAGGTCAAGGAAAAGAACAAGGAACTGGGCGCGCGCAATGTCGACCTGGAGCATGCCCTGGCGCGCATCGAGGAACTGGCCATGCACGACGAGCTGACCGGCGTGTTCAACCGGCGTTATCTGATGGAAACCATCCGCAATGAAAAGCTGCGTTGCGAGCGCAGCGGCGGGGCGTTCTCGATCTGCATTCTCGATGCCGACCTGTTCAAGCAGGTCAATGACGTCCATGGCCACCTGGCCGGCGACCAGATCCTCCAGGCCATTGCCAGGACGGCGCAAGGGGCGATGCGTCAGAGCGATTTTTTCGGGCGTTATGGCGGCGAGGAATTTGTCATGGTATTGACCGGGACGCTCGTGGAAGGCGCCATGATCACCGCCGAGCGCGTGCGTACCCGGATTGAGGCGCTGCGTTTTCCGGCCATCGATAGCGATCTGCGCATCACCGTGTCGATCGGGATTGCCGAATCGCGCTTTTTCGAGGATACGGCGCTCACCTTCAAGCGCGCCGACGAAGCGCTGTACCGGGCCAAGCAGGCCGGCCGCAACCGCAGCATGATTGCCGTGCCGGCACAACAGATCGATGGCATCGCGCCGGTCGGGCCGCTCTGACCGGTTCAGTGACAGGCATACAGCTGGTCGCCCGCGCCCTTGCCCTCGAGCCCGGCGAGCTTGCCCTGGGCATCGAGGTTGATCTTGATGAGGCGGCCGTCGGGCAGGGAGCTGGTGTAGAACAGCCGGCTTAATCCATCGGTGAACAATACGGTTTCCTGCTTGCTGGCATTCAGGTCGAACGTTTCGCCGTTGAGCGTGAGGACGCCGCCGGCCAGGCGGTAGTCGACCTGTTCGTTCTTCAGGGCGCCGGTCGGGATGCAGCTGACCTTGCGGCTGGTGGTGTCGACAAAACGGGCCACCAGGGCCGACACTTTCAGGCCGCGCAGGGCGGGGGCCGCCATGTCGTGTTCGCAGGCGACTGCCTGGTCGCCGCTGGCCACCATCGAAACCAATCCTTGCGCCGCGCCCTTGTCGGCCAGCATGATCGTGAAGTCGCCCAGCACGGCGTTCATCGATGCGATCGGCTTGCCGTTATCGACGGCGCTGGCCAGCGCAATGTCGGCTTTGCGCAAATCGGCGCCGAGGGCACCGGCGCCGACCTTGCCGTCGGGCGCGATCACGATGTCGACCTTGAAGGGGGCAGCGTTCGGTGGACGCAGGCACTTGCCGCCATAGGTGCCGCTCACCAGGGGGGCGATCGCACTCCAGTAGTTGACGCTGGGGCCGGCAGGAGGGGCGCCGGCGGCGTCTTCTGGCGCGCGGCCCTTGCAGGCGGCCAGCAGCAGCGCGGGCGCCAGCAGGATCAAGGCAGAAGGGAAGTTCAAACGCATGGGAATTCCATCGAAGGGGGACTTGAAACCTTAGCATGGATCGCTGGGCCGGTGCTAGAATTCCAGCCACTTCTATCGCACCGGAAACGTCCATGAACTTCGACACCTTGTCGGTCACCCTCGATCAACAGATCGCCACCATCACCCTCAATCGTCCGGACAAGGCCAACGCCATGAACCTGGCGATGTGGCACGAGATTCGCAGCGCATTCCAGTGGGTCGATGCCACGGCGGACGCGCGCGTGGCCATCCTCCAGGGCGAAGGCAAGCTGTTTACGGCCGGGATCGACCTGCAGATGATGATGGGTCTCGGATCCCAGATCCAAAATGACTGCGACGGCCGCATGCGCGAGTCGCTGCGCAGCGTGATCCTCGATTTGCAGGACACGCTCACCAGTTTGGAACGCTGCCGCAAGCCGGTCCTCGCGGCGATCCATGGCGCGTGCATCGGCGGCGGCATCGATCTGATTTCGTGCGCCGACATGCGCTACTGTTCGAGCGACGCCTATTTCTCGATCAAGGAAATCGATATCGGCATGGTGGCCGACGTGGGCACCCTGCAGCGCTTGCCGCGCCTGATCGGCGACGGCATGGCGCGCGAACTGGCGTACACGGGGCGCCGTTTCGATGCGGCCGAGGCGCGCGAGATGCGCCTGGTGAACCGCGTCTTCGATTCGCGCGAGGCACTGCAGGCCGGCGTGCGCGAGATTGCCGCCACCATCGCAGCCAAGTCGCCGCTGTCGATCCGCGGCTCCAAGGAGATGATCAATTACGCGCGCGACCACACGATTGCCGATGGTCTGAACTATGTCGCCACCTGGAACGCGGCCATGCTCATGTCCGACGATTTGCAGAAGGCGATGATGGCCAGCATGGGCAAGCAGACGCCGGTGTTCAAGGATTGACCGACGGCGCCAGCGCCGGATAAGTGAACGCGACAAAGTGCAGCGCATTGAAGCCAAAGTGCGTCAGGATGGCCGCTTCGATGCGCCGCGTTGCGGCGAACGCGTAGGCATAGCCGACGCCGCACAGGGTCGCCAGCGCGGCATACGCGGTACCGCCGCCAAGGTGGGCCAGGCCGAACAGGATGGCCGACAAGGCCAGCACGGCGACCTGCCACAAACGGCTGTCAGGGCGCATCGCGGCCAGCCGTCCCTGCACCAGGCCGCGGAAGAACGCTTCCTCGGCCACGCAGGTAAACAGCAGATTGGTGGCCAAAAATACGATCGTGTAGTCGGACCATTTGAAGGCGGGCCTGACCACGCCGATGGCCAGCGCCACGCCCATCACCCCGGCCAGCGTGAACAGCGCGATGGGTGCGCTGCGGCGCAGCAGCGCGCGCCATTCGGCCGCAGTTGCCGCGCGCGGACAGAGGAAGGCTAACAGCAGCAGGCCGACCGCGCCCTTGTCGAAGTTGGCGTACTGCGTGTAGGGCACCGCATCGGCAGTCAAGCGCAGATTGGCGACCAGCTGGGGATTGGCAAACCCGGGCAGCTTGTGCAGCGCCAGCGCCAGGGCCAGCACGGTAGTCACGATGCCGGCAGCGATGCGCAGCGCGCGGCCGAAGCGCGCATCGCCTGTGATGTAGGCCGCGCCGCCCAGCAGCGCCAGGGCCGCGAGACCGCTCGCGGTGATGACGCCCGCTGCGGCAGCGCAGGCGCATGCCATGACGAACAGGATCATCCACGGCGTCGCGCTGACAGCGCGCGTTATCTTGAGCGGCGCGAGCCAGAGCGCGCAGATCGACAGGCCAAGCAGGGCAAAGCTCAGCCAGACGGCCATCGGCACCGCGTTCACTGCGCCGGCATGGAGGTCAGCAGCACGGTGGTGACGCTGCCGTCGGCGCCGATGCTGACCTGGTAAAGCCGGTCGAATTCATCGTCGCCGATGGGCGCGCCGGGGGCGCCGCCCAGCAGCTTGACCAGATCCGGCACGGTATTCGAATGCCCGACGAGGAGGGTCGTGACACCGGCAGCCTTGATCTTGTCGATCACCAGTTGCGGCTTGGCCGGATCGTAGGTCTGCACTTCCAGAGCGGCTTTGGCGGCCAGCGGCTTGGCCGTCTGCTGGGTGCGCGCCGTGGCGGTACTGTAGATCTGGCGTATGCCGGCCCGGCCCAGCAGGGTCGCGATCATGGTGGCGCGCGCCTGGCCCTGGCTCGTCAGGTCGGGATCCTTGCCGCTGCCTTTTTCGGCGTGTCGCGTGACGTACACCGTGGTTGGGTCGGCATGGGCCAGCACCGGCGCGAGCAGGGTGGCGCAGAACAGCAGGCTGGCAAGCAGTCGTGAACGCATGAGCAAACGCTTTCTTCAAATGAAAAGAGTGATATATATATCATGGCGCGGTCCTGCGGTGGCCATTTGAAGCTGGCGCGCATCTTGCTAATGTAGAGAATCATCAAGCAGCCAAGCAGAATCTTCCATCGCCATCATGCCTAAAAATGCATCACCCCCGCCCCGCAATCTGCGTATTGTCGTCGTCAACACCGTCGTCGTCGACGGTGCGGAGCACGATACCGCGCTCGCCGCCCAGGTCAGGCGCGGCAATGCGCTGCGTATCGGATTGCTCGAATCGGGCTACGACATCGTCGCCTCGCTCCCGGCCGACGTGTATCTGCCCGAGCGCATTTCCCAGCTTCAGCCGGACCTGATCATCATCGACGCCGAGTCCGACGCGCGCGACGTGCTCGAACATATCGTCGTCGCCAGCCGCGATGAGCGGCGCCCCATTGTCCTGTTTACCGAAAACGACGACACCAGCTGCATGGACGCGGCCATGGCGGCGGGCGTATCGGCCTATATCGTGGCCGGCCTGCAGGCCGAGCGCATCAAGCCGGTCCTGAACGTGGCACTGGCGCGCTTTCGCCAGGAGCAGAAGCTGCTTGCGGAACTGAGCGAGACGCGCCACAAGCTGGCCGAACGCAAGGTGATCGACCGCGCCAAGGGCATTTTGATGAGCAATCAGCGGCTCAGCGAAGACCAGGCCTACCAGAAGCTGCGCAGCATGGCCATGAACAAGAACCTGAAGCTGGCGGAAATCGCCCAACGCATCATCGACGTGGAAGACCTGCTGGGATGAACAGTACATTGACAACCCTGCGCGTCGGCTACCTGCCGCTCACCGATGCCGCCTCGCTGGTCATGGCATCGGAACGCGGATTCGACCGCCAATACGGGATTCGCATCGAACTGTCGCGCGAGAGTTCGTGGGCCAATGTGCGCGACAAGCTGCGCAGCGGTGCGCTCGAAGCCGCCCACGCCCTGTATGGCATGGTGTGCGGGGTGGAGCTGGGCATCGGCGGCCAGCGCCAGGACATGGCGGTGCTGATGAACCTGAGCCGCAACGGTCAGGCCATCACGCTGTCGCAGGCCCTGGCGCTGCGCGGCGAGACCGACGACATCAAGCGTGTGCAGGCGATGCGCAGTGGCGGGCATGCCTACACCTTTGCCCATACCTTCCCGACCGGGAACCACGCCATGCTGCTGTATTACTGGCTGGCGTCGCTCGGTGTCGATCCGCTGCGCCATGTGCGTACCCTGACGGTGCCGCCGCCGCAGATGGTGGCGAGCCTGCGCGCCGGCACCATCGACGGCTTCTGCGTGGGCGAACCGTGGGGTGAGCGCGCGGTTCAGGAAGGAATCGGCGTCACCGCCGTCACGAGCCAGCAGATCTGGCCCGACCATCCTGGCAAGGTGCTGGGGGCCACCGCTGCCTGGACCGATGCCCATCCCGAAGCGGCGCGGGCACTGGTGGCGGCCGTACTGGAGGCGGCGCGCTGGATCGATGCGTCCGAAGCCAACAAGCGCGCCACGGCCGCCGTGATGGCCGGTGCAGGCTTGCTGGCGACGCCGGTCGAGACGATCACCCCGCGCCTGCTGGGGCACTACGACGATGGTCGCGGCAAGCACTGGGAAGACCCGAATGCGCTGGCCTTCTTCCGCCAGGGTGAAGTCAATTTCCCCTATTTGTCGGACGCGATGTGGTTCATGACCCAGCACCGGCGCTGGGGCTTGCTCAGGGAAGATCCGGACTATGCGGGCGCAGCGGCGCGGCTGTGCCGCATCGATCTGTACCGCGAAGCGGCGCAGGTGGCCGGCGTGGCAGCGCCGGTAGCGTCCCTGCGCAGCGCCGTGCTGTGTGACGGTTCGGTCTGGGACGGCAGCGACCCGGCCGGCTACGCGGCCTCTTTCGCCATTCACGGCCGCTGACGACCCACCGCGCCTGCGCGAGGACGACGTGCAGTGAAGACGTCGCCCTCGCGCAGGCGGGGGCCCATGGCGCGCCAAACAGCGCCGCACCCGCCCGATCCACCGCGCTGATCACCCGGACGCACGCCCGCACGCATCATTTTCGGGCATTTGTGCACCGCAATGCAGCGTGGTGGTCCCCGCCAGCCCCGAAATCCCCGTAAGCCGCGTGGCACGCCAATTGCTAATACTGTCATGACAGGATCAATGGCGATCCCTTGAACACAAACGCAGGTCCAACGGCGGACCCGCAGGACAACGGCGTCCGTCCAACCAGGTTTTCGATAACCGGGGTTGGCCGGACGCCTTTTTTGTTTTTAACGGGATAAATCATGGCCACCAAAGCAAACAGCATCGACCTTTTCAGCTTCCGTACACCGCAGATGCGGGCCTTCCATCTGACCTGGATGGCGTTCTTCATCTGCTTTTTCGCCTGGTTCGCCTGTGCTCCGCTCATGCCCATCATTAAAGGCGAATTCGGCCTGACGATGGCGCAGGTCGCCAATATCAATATCGCCGCCGTCGCCATCACGATCCTGGTGCGGCTGCTGGTGGGCCCGATGTGCGACCGCTTCGGGCCGCGCAAGACCTACACCGGCCTGCTGCTGCTGGGCGCCATCCCCGTGCTGGGCGTGGCCGCGGCCCAGAGTTACGAGAGCTTCCTGTTCTTCCGCCTGGGGATTGGCGCGGTCGGCGCTTCCTTTGTCATCACCCAGTATCACACCTCGGTCATGTTCGGACCCAAAGTCGTCGGTACCGCCAACGCCGCTGCCGCGGGCTGGGGCAATGCGGGCGGCGGGGCGGCGCAAGCGCTGATGCCGCTGCTGGTGGCGGCCGTCATCATGCTGGGCGTGAGCGAGACGCTGGGCTGGCGCGTGGCGCTGCTGGTGCCCGGCGTGCTGATGCTGGTCATGGCCCTGGTGTACTGGAAGTTCACCCAGGACTGCCCGCAAGGGAACTACGATGCGCTGCGCAAGGCCGGCATCGCCATCGAAGGCAACAGGAAAGGCGGCTGGGCCAGTTTCAAGGCGGCCAGCGCCAACCACCGCGTCTGGCTGCTGTTCGTGACCTACGGCGCCTGCTTCGGCATCGAGATCTTCATCCATAACATCGCCGCTGTCTATTATGTGGACCATTTCAGCCTGACGCTCAAGGAAGCTGGGATGGCGGCCGGCAGCTTCGGTCTGCTGGCCCTGTTCGCCCGCGCTCTGGGCGGCTGGGTGTCGGACCGCATGGCATTGCGCGGCACCCTGAACAGCCGCGTCACGGTTCTGTTCATCATGATGATCGGCGAGGGTATTGGCCTGCTGTGGTTCGCCAAGGCCGACAGCGTCCTGTTCGCCGTGATCGCCATGCTGGTGTTTGGCCTGTTCACCCACATGGCGTGCGGCGCGACCTACGCCCTGGTGCCATTCATCGACAACAAGGCCCTGGGCGGCGTGGCCGGCATCATCGGTGCCGGCGGCAATGTGGGCGCGGTGGCGGCGGGCTTTCTCATGAAGGGCACCGGCAATATCCAGCAAACGCTCACCATCCTGGCCGTGCTGGTGCTGCTGTCGGCACTGTGCGCCATCGCCGTCCGCCTGAGCGGCGCCGCCGAGGCGGCGCCTGCCGCCGGCAACAACGCCATCGCCTGAGGAGCTGCCCATGAAAATCATCGTCATCGGCCACGGCATGGTGGGCCACAAATTCCTCGATTCGCTCGGCGCCAGCAGCGTGCCTGGCCTGGAAGTGACGGTGCTGTGCGAAGAGCCGCGCCCGGCCTACGACCGCGTCCACCTGTCCGAATTTTTCGCCGGTAAATCGGCGGACGACCTGTCGCTGGTGCCGCCCGGCTTCTTCGATCACGGGAACATGCTGCTCAAGCTGAACGCCCGCGCCGTGGCGGTCGACCGCGCCGCCAGGACCGTGACGGTCGGGAGCGGCGAGGTACTCGCCTACGACAAGCTGGTGTTTGCCACCGGGTCCTACCCCTTTGTGCCGCCCCTGCCAGGCAAGGAGCGCAAGGATTGCTTCGTCTACCGCACCATCGAAGACCTGGAAGCGATGCTCGAATGCGGCAGCCGCGCCAGGAGCGGCGTCGTGATCGGCGGCGGCCTGCTCGGCCTGGAATGCGCGAAAGCGCTGCGCGACATGCAGCTCGACACCCACGTGGTCGAATTCGCGCCGCGCCTGATGGCCGTGCAGGTGGACGATGGCGGCGCGCGTGTGCTGCGCGCCAAGATCGAAGACCTGGGCGTCACCGTGCACACCCAGAAAAACACGCTGGACATCATCGACGGCGAAGCTGGCACCCACCGCATGCGCTTTGCCGACGGCAGCCACCTCGATACCGACATGATCGTCTTTTCGGCCGGCATCCGCCCGCGCGATGAACTGGCGCGCGCGTGCGGCCTGGCGGTGGGGCCGCGCGGCGGCATTTCGATCGACAACAGCTGCCTGACCTCCGATCCCGACGTGTATGCGATCGGCGAGTGCGCCCTGTGGAACGGCCAGGTGTTCGGCCTGGTCGCGCCGGGCTACGACATGGCGCGCGTGGCGGCGCGCCACCTGCTGGGCGAGCAGGCGGCCCAGTTCACCGGCGCGGACATGAGCACCAAGCTCAAACTGATGGGCGTCGATGTCGCCAGCATCGGCGATCCGCACGGTGTGGCGCCGGGCAGCCGCTCGTACCAGTTCACCGACGAACGGCGCCAGGTCTACAAGAAGATCGTGGTGTCCGAGTGCGGCAAATACCTGCTCGGCGGCGTGATGGTGGGCGACGCGGCCGAATACGGCACGCTGCTGCAGATGATGCTCAATAAGATCGAGCTGCCCGAGTCGCCGGAATTTCTGATCCTGCCGCAGAGCGATGGCAAGGCCAAGCCAGGCCTCGGCGTCGATGCCTTGCCCGACAGTGCACAGATTTGCTCCTGCAACGACGTCTCCAAGGGCGCGCTGTGCGCGGCCGTGCGCGCCGGCGCGACCACGATAGGGGCGCTCAAGAGCGCCAGCTGCGCCGGTACCAGCTGCGGCGGCTGCGTGCCGCTCGTCACCCAGGTGATGAAGGCCGAAATGAAAAAGCAGGGCCTGGCCGTCAACAACCACCTGTGCGAACACTTCCCGTACTCGCGCCAGGAGATTTTCCACCTGGTGAAGGTCGGTCACATCAAGACTTTTGCCGACCTGCTGGCCGAGCATGGCAAGGGCCTGGGCTGCGATATCTGCAAGCCGGTGGCCGCCAGCGTGCTGGCCTCGACCTGGAACGATTTCGTGCTCAAGCCCGAACACGCCAGCCTGCAGGATTCGAACGACTACTTCCTCGGTAATATCCAGAAGGATGGCACCTATTCGGTGGTGCCGCGCATGCCGGGCGGCGAAGTCACGGCCGACGGCCTGATCGCGGTCGGCATGGTGGCCAAAAAATACGGCTTGTACACCAAGATAACGGGCGGCCAGCGGGTCGACCTGTTCGGCGCCCGCGTCGAGCAGTTGCCGGTCATTTGGGAAGAGCTGATTGCGGCCGGCTTCGAATCCGGCCACGCGTACGGCAAGTCGCTGCGCACGGTCAAGTCCTGCGTCGGCTCGACCTGGTGCCGGTATGGTGTAGCCGACAGCGTGGGCTTTGCCATCGCGCTGGAAAACCGTTACAAGGGGCTGCGTACGCCGCACAAGATCAAGTTTGGCGTATCCGGCTGCACCCGCGAATGCGCCGAAGCCCAGGGCAAGGATGTGGGTCTGATCGCCACCGAAAAGGGCTGGAACCTTTACGTGTGCGGCAATGGCGGGATGAAGCCGCGCCACGCCGAGCTGATCGCCTCCGACCTGGACGAGGCGACCGTGGTGCGCTACATCGACCGCTTTCTGATGTTCTACACCCGTACCGCGGACCGGTTGCAGCGCACCAGCGTGTGGCGCGACAACCTCGAAGGCGGCCTCGATTACCTCAAGGGCGTCATCGTCGACGACAAGCTGGGCCTGGCCGCCGATCTGGAGCGCGACATGCAGCATGTGGTCGACACCTACGCCTGCGAATGGAAGACCGCCGTCAACGACCCGGCCACGCGCCAGCGCTTCCGCCACTTCGTCAACAGCGATGAGCCGGACCAGAACGTCGTTTTCATGCCCGAGCGGGGCCAGATTCGTCCGGCCACGATCGAGGAGCGCAAGCGCGTCATCCCCATTGCCATCCAATCTGCCTGAAGGAACATGTCTATGCACCGCGATATCGAATTCGACCGCTGGACCGCCGTTTGCGCCCTCGACCAGATCGTGCCCAATACGGGCGTGTGCGCCTTGCTGGGCGGGCAACAGATAGCGGTCTTCCACGTGGCCGACCAGGGCCAGCACGTCTACGCCATCGGCAATGTCGATCCGAACAGCGGCGCGGCCGTGCTCGCGCGCGGCCTGGTCGGCAATCTGGGCGAACGCCTGGTCGTCGCCTCGCCCATCTACAAGCACCACTTCGACCTGCGCACCGGGGAATGCCTGGAAGCGCCGGAAAACTCGGTCGCGGCCTACCGCACCCGCGTCGAAGGCGGCAAGGTATGGATAGGCGCATGAGCGTGGTTCCGGTCAGGCAGTCGCTGGTCGTGATCGGCAACGGCATGGCCGGCATGCGCACGGTCGAGGAGCTGCGCAAGCTGGCGCCCGATCTGTACGACATCACGGTGTTCGGCGCTGAGCCGCACGGTAACTACAACCGCATCCTGCTTTCGCCCGTGCTGGCAGGCGACAAATCGATGGATGACATCATGATCCATACGCGCCAGTGGTATGCCGACAACGGCATTACCCTGCACGCGGGCGATCCGGTGGTGCACATCGACCGCCGCCGCCGTCTGGTGCGTTCGCAGTCGGGGCGCGAAGTCTGGTACGACCGGCTGCTCATCGCCACCGGATCGAGCCCGTTCATTATCCCGGTGCCGGGCCACGAACTCGGCGGCGTGGTGGGCTTTCGTGACGTGAACGATGTCGATACCATGCTTGCCGCCGCCAGGCAGGGCGGGCATGCGGTGGTCATCGGCGGCGGCCTGCTCGGGCTGGAGGCGGCCAATGGCCTGCAGCGGCGCGGCATGGCTGTCACCGTGGTGCACGTCACCGACAGCCTGATGAACATGCAGCTCGACAAACCGGCATCGGCGCTGCTCAAACAGGCGCTCGAAGCGAAGGGCTTGCGCTTCCTGCTCGATGCCCACACCAGCGAGATCGTGGGCAAGCAGCACGTCACGGCGGTGCGTTTCAAGGATGGCAGCGAAGTGCCTGCCGACCTGGTCGTCATGGCCGCCGGCGTGCGTCCGAACATCGCGCTGGCGCGTGCATCGGGTGTGCATTGCGAGCGCGCGATCGTGGTGGACGACACGCTGCAGACCTACGATCCGCGCATCTACGCGGTGGGCGAATGCGTGCAGCACCGCAGTGCCACCTTCGGCCTGGTGGCGCCGATCTGGGAGCAGGCCAAGGTATGCGGCGCCCATCTGGCGCAGCAGGGACACCGGCGCTATGTGCAAAGCGCGACCCCGACCAAGCTGAAGGTGACGGGCGTCGACCTATATTCCGTGGGCGACTTTATCGGCGGGGAGGGCAGCGAAGACCTGGTGCTGCGCGATCCGCGGCGCGGCGTCTACAAGCGCCTGGTCCTGGCCGGCAACCGTATCGCCGGCGCGGTGCTGTATGGCGATGTGCAGGACGGGCCCTGGTACTTTGGCCTGATACAAAACCGCACCGATATTTCGGCGATGCGCAGCCGCCTGCTGTTCGGCGAAGCCCTGTGCGCCCAGGCTGCATGATACGGAGCTGACCTTGAATTTATCCCCCATTCCCCTGGCCGTCAAAAGTACCTGTCCGTATTGCGGCGTGGGCTGCGGCGTGACTGCCACCCCGCTGCCGGACGGCGCCATCGCCATCGCGGGCGACCGTAGCCACCCGGCCAACGCCGGGCGTTTGTGCGTCAAGGGGGCAGCACTGGGAGAAACCATCGATCTGGAGGGACGCCTGCTGCATCCGACGCTGCGCGAAGACGGCGCGCTGCGGCAGGCAACATGGAGCGAAGCGATCGACCGCGTCGCCATCGGACTGCGCGATATCATCGCAGAGCACGGGCCGGATGCGGTGGCATTCTACGTATCCGGCCAGTTGCTGACCGAAGACTATTACGTCGCCAACAAGCTGATGAAAGGGTATATCGGCAGCGCCAATATCGACACCAATTCGCGCCTGTGCATGTCGTCGGCGGTGGCTGGCCACAAGCGCGCGTTCGGCGCCGATCTGGTGCCCGGCAATTACGAGGACTTCGACCAGGCCGACATGATCGTGCTGGTCGGCGCCAACAGCGCCTGGTGCCATCCCATCCTGTTTCAGCGCATTGTACGCCTGAAGGAAGCGCGGCCGGAAGTGCAGGTAGTGGTGATCGACCCGCGCCGCACGGCCACCTGCGAGGTGGCCGACCTGCACCTGCCCGTCAAGCCAGGCAGCGATGTGTGGCTGTTCAACGGCCTGCTGAGCTACCTGGCGCGCGAAGGCAAGACCGATGCCGCCTTTGTCGCGGCGCACACCAGCGGTGTGGCGCCGGCGCTGGCGGCAGCCGACATCTCATTGGCGCAGGTTGCGGCTGAATGCCGGCTCGACCCGGCCGACCTGCTGCGCTTTTATCAGCTGTTTGGCGCGACCGCCAGGGTGGTAACCGCGTTCTCGCAGGGGGTGAACCAGTCGTCCTCCGGCACCGACAAGGTCAACAGCATCATCAACTGCCACCTGCTGACGGGCCGCATCGGCCAGCCGGGCATGGGGCCTTTTTCGCTGACCGGACAGCCCAATGCCATGGGCGGGCGCGAAGTGGGCGGCCTGGCCAACATGCTCGCTGCCCACATGGACTTGCACGAGGCCAGCCACCGCGCGCTGGTGCAGGCATTCTGGCAGTCGCCGCGCATGGCGCATACGCCCGGCCTGAAGGCGGTCGACCTGTTTCAGGCGATCGAGGCGGGCAAGGTCAAGGCGGTGTGGATTATTGCCACCAATCCCATGGTCAGCCTGCCGGACGCGCACCAGGTCCAGCGCGCGCTCGAACAGTGCGAGCTGGTGATCGTCTCCGACATTGTCGCCAATACCGATACCAACGCCTTTGCCGATGTGCTGCTGCCAGCGCTGGGCTGGGGCGAAAAGGACGGCACGGTCACCAATTCGGAGCGGCGCATCTCGCGCCAGCGCGCCTTTTTGCCGGCCCCGGGCGAGGCGCGCGCCGACTGGCGCATCCTGTGCGAAGTCGGCAAACGCCTGGGCTTTGACGGTTTCGACTTTGCCAGCGCGGGCGAGGTGTTCGACGAGCATGCGCGCCTGTCCGCCTTTGGCAACGACAGCGGCGCGGTGGAGCGGGTGTTCCACCTGGGCGGCCTGGCGGGTCTGGACGCGCGCGCCTACGACCAGCTTGAGCCGGTGCAGTGGCCCGTCAAGGCCGCCGGTGCGGCAACCGCGCGCCTGTTTGGCGATGGCCGCTTCGCCCATCCGGACGGCCGCGCGCGCTTTGTCGCCACCGTGCCACGCGCGCCGGCCCATGCCACTGACAGCGACTATCCGCTGGTGCTCAACACCGGCCGCGTGCGCGACCAGTGGCACACCATGACGCGCACCGGGCGCGCGCCGCGCCTGGCCGATCATACGGCCGAATCGTTCATCGACATGCATCCTCAGGATGCGCTGCTGTGCGGCGTGCGCGAAGGCGAACTGGCGCGCGTCTCGAGCGCCTGGGGCGCGATGGTGGCGCGCGTGCAGCACGGCGGCGGCATCGCGCGCGGCGGCGTGTTCGTGCCGATTCACTGGAACGGCCAGAGCGCCTCGGACGCGCGCGTGGGTACGGTCGTCAACCCGGCGGTCGACCCCGTCTCGGGCGAGCCCGAATTCAAGCACACCCCGGTGCGGGTGGAGCGCTTCGGCGTGGCCTGGCACGGCTTTGTGATGAGCCGCACGGCGCTGTCGCTGGAAGGCGTAGCGCACTGGACGCGCGTGCAGGGACGCGGGTTTGCCCGTTATGAGCTGGCCGGACGCAAGCACCCCGGCGAGTGCGGCGCCTGGGCCCGTTCGCTGCTCCGCGTGATCGACCCGCAGGCCGACTGGCTCGATTACGAGGACCGCAGCGAAGGCGTCTACCGCGCCGTGCACATCGTCGACGAGCGCATCGAACAATGCATCTTTTTGTCGCCGCGCCCGGATTTGCCGGCGCGCGCCTGGCTGGCCAGCCTGTTCGCGCAGGAACGCTTGAGCATGGCCGAGCGCGCGTCCGTGCTGGCCGGGCAAGCACTGGGCATGCGGGCCGATACGGGCCCGACCGTGTGTTCCTGTTTCGGGGTGGGCCGCAACACGATTTGCGATGCCATCGTGGCCCAGGGATTGAGCACGGTGGCGCAGGTGACCGCCTGCGTCAAGGCGGGCGGCAACTGCGGTTCCTGCATTCCCGAACTGAAAGTGATTTTGCTGGAAACACGGCTGCGCGAGACGGCCTGAACGGGTGTATCATTTCCTCATCGAAATGCGCTACCCGCGCCGGAGACCTTCATGCTCGACAGAATTGGATGGTGGTGCTGCATCGCAGGCGCCGTGCTGGGCGTGATCAGCCTGGTCAAACCGGACCTGCATGTGGGCGGCCTGGCCATCATTTTCTTCATTCTCGGCCTGGTGCTGCAATGGATCGCCCGCCGCATCGCCGCCAGCGACATCGGTGAGGGGGCAGGCGAGATCGTTGGCGAGATCTTCGACGCGGTCGATCTGGACTGACCCTCTGAGGCCGCGGCCTAGACCTTTCTGACGAATTCCGTTTTCAGACTCATGGCGCCGAAGCCGTCGATCTTGCAATCGATGTCATGGTCGCTGTCCACCAGGCGGATGTTCTTGACCTTGGTACCCATCTTGACGGTACCGCCGCCCCCTTTGAGTTTCAAGTCCTTGATCACGGTCACGGTGTCGCCGTCTTGCAAGACATTGCCGGACGCATCCTTGTAGACCCGCGCCGTATCGCCGGCTGCCGCGGCCGCGCCCGCTTGCCACTCGTGTCCGCATTCCGGACAAACCAGATTGCTCCCATCTTCATAGGTGAAAGCGGACGCGCACTGCGGGCAGGGTGGGAGTGTGTTCATGCAAATATCCTGATAAATTGTTGGTAAGTTTTTAACGTTCTAAATGGAAACTGATAGTTCTTTGCGTAAACAGATGGCAAAAAGCATGTTTCCTCAAAGCTTAATTATTTCCTTGCGGATACATAATCTAGGGACGGTCAACCCGTTCAATGATTATCCCAAGGAGCACTGCCATGAACCAAGCACACCCATCGACGATCGCCCAGCGCCTCATGGATCATGTGGCCCGGGTACAAACTGAACGCGAACGCAACCGGGCCAGCACCGTCGAGCGCCTGCCCTTTACCATCCGGCGCGTGCATTCTCCGGCGCAGCTGGCCAAGGCAGTGGCCATCCGTCACAAAGCCTACGCCCGCCACCTGCCCGAATTCGCCCGCGCGCTGGCCCTGCCGGAGCAGTGCGATTTTGACAGCGACAGCGTCATTTTACTCGCTGAGTCCAAGCTCGACGGCTCGCCGCTGGGTAGCGCCCGCATCCAGACCAATGTGCATCATGCGTTGGAGGTGGAATCGTCGGTGACCTTGCCGTCCTGGCTGCAGGGCAAGCGCCTGGCCGAAATCACGCGCCTTGGCATCGAAGAGGGACGCATCGGGCGCCTGGTCAAGATCGCGCTGGTCAAGGCTTGCTTTGAATTTTGCGAGCAGCAAGACATTCAGTGGGCCGTGGTGACAGGCCGCGCGCCGATCGACCGCCAGTACGAACAATTACTGTTTTCCGACGTGTTTCCCGATAGTGAACCGGTGCCACTCCACCATGTCGGCAATATCCCGCACCGCGTGATGGCATTCGACATCGCCAGCGGCGAGGCGCGCTGGGAAGCGGCGCGCCATCCCTTGCTGGCGTTCTTCCGCCACACGCGCCACCCGGATATCGATCTGACGGCGCGCGCGCCGGGCTTGCTGGCGCGCGGTGCGCAGCGCCTGGTGGCGCGCCAGGCCGTGGGGCCGACTTTTGGTATGGTCGCGGCCTGACAACAATTGCATGACCATTTCCGGCTTAGGCTGTATCCTGTAAGTATGACTACCGCCTAAGCCAACGGCGGCTGATCCCGTGCTGTTTGGATTGCCCGTTTATGTCATTGCAGCCAGCTACTCCGGGCGCGTCGCTTGTGACGCGCGCACACCGTGCGCTCGATGCGATCCTGCGCTTTATCGCGTTCTACCTGATTCCGCTGTCGATTGCCCTGGTGTCGCTGCTGGCCCTGGCATTCTGGAACAGCCAATATGTCGCCACGGGCGACCAGCCGCTCGAGTTGCAAGTGGTGCGGCAGGACGGCGCCTCGCCACCGCAGGTCGCGCTGCTCGATGGGGCGGTGCCGGTGCGCCAGTTCGAGGTCGGCTTGCAGCAAGCGCCCGTCTGGTTCCAGTTCACCACCGTGGCCGCCCACACCCCACAAGCCGTGGTCGAATTGCCGTCGCGCCATGCGGTCGATATTGCCTGCTGGGATCGTGCCAGCATGGCATCCCTCGGCCAGGCCACGCGCAGCCATGCCACGGGGGCGCTGGCGCCAGCCAAATCCGGGTTTGCCTTGCAGCTGGCGCGCACGCCTGCCACCGTGCTGTGCCGCGCCCTGTTCGCCGGTCCGGCCCGGCTGTCCGCCATTCAGTGGCCGCCGGAACAGATGGCCCTGTCGATCCAGCAATTCCACCGCAAGTCGGGCTTGCTCGACGGCGGCATGATCGTGCTGACCTTGTTCGTGCTGACCACCGCGCTGATCAACCGGCAATTGCTGTACGTGATGTTTGCCGGCTGGCTCATTCTCAATCTGCGCATCGGTGCGCTGTCGGCCGGCTGGGATATCCAGTGGCTGGGGCAGGTCGTGCCCGAATCCTTGCTGCTGCCAAGCCGGGCCTTGACCATCACCCTGTACGCGCTGTCGAGTCTGGCGTTATACCTGACGCTGTTCGGCAAGGCGCTCGCACGCACGCGCTACCACGTGCCGCTGCAAATTGCGCAATGGCTGTGCCTGCCACTGCTGCTGTGTTCGCTCGTCTTGCCCTACAACGTGTTCCTGCCGCTGATGTGGGCAATCGTGGCCGTCACCCTCGTGCTGATGACGCTGGGCTTGATCACGGTCATGCTCGGTTCCAGCAGCCGGGTCGCGTTCTGGTTCGCCGCCTCGTTTGCCGTGACGTTCTTGTCGGGCCTGTCCGAAGTGATCGCGGCCGCGCTGGGCATCCGTGAATTGATCGGGCTGGTCAACAGCGTGACGGCAGCGCTCACCTCGAGCTTGCTGGCCGCCCTGGCCGTGGCTGAACAGATGCGGCTTGAAACCCAGCAGCGCATCGCCGCCCAGGCCGAGCTCGAGCATGCCTACGAGGCCATGCCGGTCGGTCTGTTCACGCTCGACCTGTACGGGCATTTTCTGAGCACGAATCCGGCCTTGTGCAAGATGCTGGGCACGCAAGACATCGTGCCGGGCCGCACGCGCTGGCAGCAGTTTTTCGCCGAAGGGGTGTGGAGCCGCTTGCATGATTTGGTGCATTCCCAGGCCGATGCCGAGCTCGACATTGAAAACCGCGACGGCAGCCGCCGCTTCCTGGTGCGAAAAACTG